>Ga0209643_1000500_pt1 | contig 69292 bp, 67 predicted proteins | sample AutmiccBRH37_all_FD_187383 | JGI IMG/M metagenome (GOLD analysis project Ga0209643, IMG submission 187383) | Deep subsurface microbial communities from Mt. Terri, Switzerland - Autotrophic microbial communities BRH/37_all (SPAdes) (version 2) | ecosystem: Environmental > Aquatic > Deep... | reverse complement strand
GGTTGACGACCATAGGGGCGTGCCTGGGCAGGATTCCGAGCTGGCCGTGCTCACCGGGAACCACCAGGGCCTCCACGGTCTCTTTGATCACAACCCGCTCAGGGGTGATTACCTCTAACTCGAAGGTGCCAGGCATGGGTTACTCCCGTCCCTTCATGCGCTCAGCCTGCTCAACGGCCTGGTCGATGGTGCCGACCATGTAGAAGGCATCCTCAGGCAGGTTATCATGCTTGCCCTCAAGGATCTCCTTGAAGCCGCGCACTGTCTCCTGTACTGAAACGTATTGGCCGGGCCTGCCAGTGAACCTCTCGGCAACGAAGTTGGGCTGCGAGAGGAACTTCTGGATCCGCCTGGCCCTGTTCACCGTGAGCTTATCCTCTTCAGAGAGCTCATCCATACCGAGAATGGCAATGATGTCCTGCAGGTCCCTATAACGCTGGAGGACCTCCTGGACACCGCGGGCCACCTCATAGTGCTCGCCGCCGACCAGGTTCGGATCCAGCAGGCGAGATGTGGATGCCAGGGGATCAACGGCCGGGTAGATACCGAGCTCTGAGATCCAGCGCTCCAGGCGCACTGTGGCGTCCAGGTGGGCAAAGGTTGTTACCGGCGCGGGGTCTGTATAGTCATCAGCAGGCACATAGATGGCCTGGATGGACGTAATGGAACCCTTCCTCGTCGAGGTAATGCGCTCCTGTAACTGGCCCATCTCTGTCTGGAGGGTGGGCTGGTAACCTACGGCTGAGGGCATGCGGCCCAGAAGGGCCGAGACCTCGGAACCGGCCTGGGTGAAGCGGAAGATGTTATCGATGAAGAGCAGGACGTCCTGGCCCTCTTCATCGCGGAAGTGCTCAGCCACGGTTAGCCCCGAAAGGCCGACCCGGAGTCGGGCCCCTGGGGGCTCGTTCATCTGCCCGAAGATCAGGGCGGTCTTGTCGATAACGCCGGATTCCGTCATCTCTCCATAGAGCTGGGTACCCTCTCGAGTACGCTCTCCAACTCCGGCGAAGACGGAGAAGCCACCGTGCTCTGTGGCAATGTTGCGGATGAGCTCCATGATGATAACGGTCTTGCCAACACCAGCACCACCAAAGAGCCCGACCTTACCACCCTTACTGAAGGGGGCAATGAGGTCAATTACCTTGATGCCTGTTTCCAAGAAGTCCTTTGAGGGCCGCACGTCCGCAACTGAAGGGGCAGGCCTGTGGATGGGCAGGTAGGTATCGGTCTTGACCTCTCCCTTGCCATCAATTGGCTTCCCCAACACGCTGAGGACCCGGCCCAGGGCTCCACGGCCAACTGGCATGGAGATGGGCGCTCCCGTGTCGGTTACTTCAGTTCCGCGGCGAAGGCCATCGGTTGAGTCCATGGCGATGCACCGGACAACATCGTTGCCAAGGTGCTGCGCTACCTCGAGGACCAGGGCATCTTCTCCCTCTGCCTCGGCTTGGCCCATTTCATCCTGGGCCGGATTTAACTTAATCTCGAGGGCGTTGTAGAGTTTAGGCAGCTGACCGGTGTCAAAGCTGACGTCAACAACAGCGCCCATGACCGTCTTAACTGTACCCGTATTCAACGCGTTTACTCCTCCTCCCTGGTCTTCTATCCCTTGAGCGCTTCGGCGCCGCCAACAATCTCGGAGATCTCCTTGGTAATGCCGGCCTGCCGCGCGCGGTTCATTTCCATTGTCAGGTCCTTAATCATCTCTTCAGCGTTATCGCTGGCGGCGCTCATGGCGGTCATTCTGGCCCCGTGCTCGCTGGCCTTTGCCTCCAGCAACGCGTGGTAGACGAGATTTGTCACATAGGTGGGAAGCAGTTTCTCCAGGACAGCCTCTACTGAAGGCTCATAGATGTAGTCAAGCTCCCCGCTTAGACTGGTTCCAGCCTCTGCGTCCCGACCCTCCGCCGCCTCTATGGTGCCATCCACCTCTTCCCCGCTATCCTCTTCCTCAGGGTCGCGGGGTTCGCCGATGGGCAGCAACTTGACGGTGCGGGGGTGCTGACTCAGGGCCGACTTAAACTCTGTATACACAATGTAGACCTCGTCCAGGTCTCCGGCGGTGTAGAAGTTGACGATGAGGTCAGCCACGCTCTTGGCGGCGGCGTAGTCAATCTCCTCACCCAGATTTGTGAACTCGGCCAGGAAGTCCCAGTCCCTGTGGCGGAAGTAATCGCGGCCCTTTCGGCCCACCGAGATGAGCTCTGGCTCAAAATCAGTGTCTGCAATCCCCGCCAGTTGAGCGTCGGCCTTACGGATCACATTGGCGTTGTAGCTTCCGCAGAGCCCTCTATCGGCAGTGATAATCACGTAACCGATCTTCTCAACTTCCTCCCTGGCCTTGGCCAGGGGGTGGTCGTAGTCCACCCCGGTGGAGGCGATCCTGCCCAGGGTCTCTTCCAGTTCACGGGCGTAGGGCCTTGCGGCCAGCACCCGCTCCTGGGCCCGGCGCAGTTTCGCGGCGGCCACCATCTCCATGGCCTTGGTGATCTGCTGGGTGTTCCTTACCGCCCTGACCCGGCGCTTGATATCTCTCAGTTGTCCAGCCATTGGCTAGTCACCGTCCTATCCAAGCCCGTGTCAGGCTGAAGCCTGGTCGGCAGCCTCATCGCCTTCACCTGCAGCGTCTTCGTCGGCGCCGGCGGCGCCAAAGAGCCGCTTGAAGGATTCGATGGCAGCGTCTAGTTTCTCTACCACTTCATCCTCCAACTTCTCGGTGGTGGCGATGGTCTCAAGGATCTCGCCGCGCTCGTTCCGCATGAAGGCGAGGAACTCCTTCTCAAATCTCTTGACATCCTCGACGGCAATGTCATCGAGATATCCGTTTGTGGCAGTGTAGATACTGACAACCTGCTCCTCAACGGGCATTGGCTCATACTGCCCCTGCTTGAGGATTTCTACAACCCTTTCTCCCCTGGCCAGACGGGCCTGGGTAGCCTTATCCAGATCCGTTCCGAACTGGGCAAAGGCCTCTAGCTCACGGAACTGGGCCAGGTCCAGTCGAAGGTTACCGGCGACGGTCTTCATCGCCTTGATCTGGGCGTCTCCACCGACACGGGATACCGAGAGGCCGGTGCCCATCGCCGGACGAACGCCGGAGAAGAACAGGTCCGTCTCCAGGAATATCTGTCCGTCGGTAATGGAAATCACGTTGGTGGGGATGTAGGCGTGCAGGTCGCCGGCCTGGGTCTCAATAATCGGCAGGGCCGTCAAGGACCCGCCGCCCAGGTCGTCGTGCATCCTTACAGCCCGCTCCAGGAGGCGGGAGTGCAGGTAGAACACGTCCCCTGGGAAGGCTTCGCGTCCTGGGGGACGCCGCAGCAGCAGGGCCAACTCGCGGTAGGCGATGGCCTGCTTGGAGAGGTCATCGTAGACAACCAGTACGTCCTTGCCCTGATCGTACATGAAGTGCTCGCCCATGGCGCACCCAGCATAGGGCGCAATGAAGAGCAGCGGCGCCGGCTGGCTTGCTGTGGCGGCAACCACCATGGTGTAGTCAAGGGCGTCATTCTCTTCCAGGACCTCAACAACGCCGGCTACCGTTGATGCCTTCTGGCCAACGGCAACATAGATACAGATGACATCCTGGCCCTTCTGATTCAGAATTGTGTCAACAGCGATGGCCGTCTTGCCTGTCTGGCGATCGCCGATAATCAGCTCGCGCTGTCCGCGGCCGATGGGAGTAATGGCGTCAATAACCTTGATGCCTGTTTGGAGCGGGCGGTCAACGTCCTGGCGGGCGGTAACCCCGGGAGCCTTGAACTCAACGGGCCTGAAACCTGCTGGCTCAATCGGTCCCTTCTCATCGAGGGGATTGCCCAATGGGTCGACAACGCGGCCAATCAGGCTGTCACCAACAGGGACCTCCATGATCTTGCCTGTCCTCTTGACCTGGTCTCCCTCTTTAATCTCATCATAGGGACCCAAAATAACGGCGGCCACGCCGTCCTCCTCAAGGTTAAGGGCCATTCCCATGACTCCGCCAGGGAACTGCAGGAGTTCGCTTGACATGCAGTCCTCGAGGCCGTGAATGCGAGCTGTACCATCACCAACCTGGATAACGGTACCAACCTCAGAGACCTCTACTCCCGACTCGTAGTTTTCTATTTGCTTTTTCAGGATGGAACTGATTTCTTCCGGCCTGAGATTAACGGTCACTCCTTCTCACCCCTATCCATCTAAAGTCGCGCCCATCATCATCTGGGCCTTCAGCCTCTGGAGCCTTGTCACAATGCTGCCATCGATCATGAGATCGCCGGAGCGAATGACAAGCCCCCCCTTGATGCTGGGGTCTACTGTACTGTCAACTCTAAGCTTCTGGCCAAGCTGCTCCTCAAGGCTGCCTATGATTCCGGCCAGGTCCTCCTGGGAGAGCTCAATGGCTGTAGTAATCTCCAGGCGCCTGATGCCCTGGGCCTCATCACTGAGGGCACCAAACTGCTTGTAAATACCTTCAAATGATTGCTCCCGGCCCTTGTCAATCACAAGGAATAAGAAGTTTCTGGTGATGGGGTGAATCTCAGATCCCATCACGGTATTGATGAGGGCCTTCTTGTCCCGGGCTGACACCCGGGGATTAGCCATTACCGCCTTCAGTTCCTGAGACGACTCCAGGACTCCCGCGAGGCCTTGAAGATCCGCCTCAACGGTTGTGGTTATGCCCTTCTCCTGGCTCAGTTGAAAGAGGGCTTGGGCATACCGGCGAGCGACCGCCCCACTCATTGGGCCTCTCCTGCCTCTTGGACGGCCTGGTCTACAAGACGCCTGTGATCCTCAACGCTCATACTCTTGTCAAGGACCTTGCCCGCGGCCATAACAGCCAGGGTGGCAACCTCCTCGCGGAGTTCCTTGATGGCCATGTCTTTTTGGCGCTCAATTGACTTCTTGGCCTGGTCTAATATGGAAGCTGCCTCGTTCTGGGCCTTTTCCACCAGTTCGACTCTTCTGCTCTCGGCGCTGGAAACAGCTTCATCAATGATCTTGCGGGCCTTCGCGGCGGCTTCATCCATCTTCTTTTCATAGTCGGCATGGAGAGACTCCGCCTTGTGCCGGTTCTCTTCCGCTAGTCGAAGGCCTTCCGTAATTTCCTTCCTGCGGTCTTCCATCATGGCGAGGATGGGCTTATAGAAGAACTTCGCTAGCACGGCAAAGAGGATGGTAAAGTTTATTAGAGACCAGATAAGGATGTTGAAATCTATGCTCATAAGGCTTGCCTCAGGGCCTGCCTCCTTTCCCTACTGAGCTTGCCTCACAATCGGTAGAAGCGGGCGGCCGGCAACCAGCCGCCCGCAGAATGGCTACCAAGGGCCAATCTTAGATCTTACCGATAAGCAAGAAAGCGACAAGAAGTCCGAAAATAGTAAGGGCCTCCATAAAGGCCATCGCGATCAAGAGCGTTGTGCGAATGTCGCCAGCGGCCTCAGGCTGACGCCAGGTTGCGTCCATGGCAGCGGTAGAAGCCTTACCCTGTCCCCAAGCACTCATGATGGCTGGCAGGGCTACAGCTAGCGCGGCAGCTATTGCTGTTGTCATGCGTAGTCCCCTCCTTCCCGACAAAATCTGTCCAATGGTTTCCCCTCTGACCTGGAGACCGGGTGAGCCCGGTCTCTTCCTTCTGTTTGTCTTACCTGCTCTATGGAAGAAGCGCCCTATGCACCCTACATTGATGGATAGGGGCTTGCACCCAACTGTTGGCGCGCCCCTTCCTCTGAAGGGCCGCTAGTGGCCCCCTGAGGTGGCGGTGTCAATGTAAACCGATGCCAACACTGTAAAGATGAAGGCCTGGATGAAGCCGAAAATCAGGCTGAGGCCCATGATCCCTGTTGGCAGAAACAGCGGGACAATCAGGAGCGCGGCAGCCAGTGCCATCTCTTCGCCAAATATGTTTCCATAAAGACGGAGCGACAACGACAACGGCTTAACAAACTCCTCAAGCACATTTATCGGCAGCAGAAAGGGCACCGGCTCAATGAAGTGCTTGAGGTACGTGCCCACCCCGTTATCCCTCATGCCAGAAAAGTGGGTCATTACAAAGACAATGCTGGCCAAACCCAATGTTACACTGAGGTTGCTTGTGGGCGGAACGAAGCCCGGTACCATTCCGGCCCCGGGCAGCAAGCCCGAATAGTTAGCGATAATAATGAACAAGAACATTGTCCCGAGGAAGGGCAGGAACCTCCAGGCCTTTTTCTCTCCAAGGGTGGAGGTATAGATGCCAACCAGCGCCTCGAGGACCGTCTCCACGAAGTTCTGCAATCCCGACGGCACTCGCTTGAGGTTCCGGGTGGACAAGAAGGCAATCACAATGATGACGGCCATGATGGCCCACATGGTTGTTACCTCGCTGGTAACCTCAAGCCCGAAGAGATGAAATAATGGACCTGAACCGTGGTGTCCACCGGCATGGCCTGCCGACTCACCGGCCTTGGCCCCTTCTCCTACAGACGCTAACAAGAGACTGTACAGCACTTTATCTAGTCACCTCCTCCACCACTGAGAAACTTTACGGCAAATTCGATGTTTCTGGCCATGGTCAGCCCCACCGCCGTGGCCACAAGCATCGGCACATCGCCGTACAGGTAAACAACGAAAAGGGCGGCAAAATCAAGCATCATCCGTAGGAGGAAGCGGGCGCCAATGGCGTTGTTTATCTTTTGGGCCCCCGCGTCCTGATTCTTTTTGATCCCACTGATGATAAGCCAGTGATTAAAGTAGCTGATGGCTGTTCCAAAGGCCAAGCCAATCACTACTGACTGCAGCACGCAGAACTACCCCTCTCCCTGGTCATCGCTATCCTGAGGTTCAGCCTGGTCCCCTCGGCCAGGAACTCCTTTGCTTGCTGAAAGGGCCTCCTCAATCATGATCTTGAAGCCTGTTGCTATCCCCAGGAGGGCGCCCACCATTGCCAGCCAGGGGGTTGTCCCCAGTCTCGAGTCTAGCCACTGCCCTCCAAGAAAACCAAGTCCAATGGCCAAGACTGTCGTTATCCCAAAGGAAAGGGCATAATTGAGGTATTTTAGAGGGTTTTCTCCTGGCTTTCTAGCCATCTAGTACTCCTCAAAAGTGGGGCAAATCCGTATGATAGTTCACCCCTGAGCCAGCGTTTCCCTGCCCGAAAGTAACTGTTTTTTTATATTCTTTGAATGTTTTAGCTCTTAAAAGCCCTGTAGATCTAAAACGTGCTAATAAGTGCCAGCCCTGCCAAGACTTAATGCAGGAGTTATACGCTAGTCTGAGGCGGGGACTCGCTCAATCTGGGCCCCCAGGTTTCTGAACTTCCCGACGGCGTCCTCGTACCCGCGGTCAAGATGCTCAACGCCGAAGACCTGGGTCATGCCGTCGGCCATGCAACCGGCAATGACCAGGGCGGCGGCGGCCCGGAGGTTACCTGCCTTGACGGGAGCTGCCGATAGTCCGTCGATGCCATCAATAATGGCGGTGCGGCCCTCAACCCTGATTTCTGCCCCCATTCGCTTCAGCTCGTCGGTGTACTTGAAGCGCGATTCCCAAATGCTCTCGGTTACAAGGCTTGTCCCCTGCGCCACCGTGAGCATCGTTGTCATGGGCTGCTGGGCGTCGGTGGGGAAGCCAGGATAAGGGAGGGTCTTTATGGTCAGGGCCTGGGGGCGGCCGTTGGAGATGGCCCGGACGGCCTCGTCTTCTTCAATTACTGTAACGCCTGCCTCCTGCAGCTTTGAGCCCACTGATTGGAGGTGGCTGGGGATCACGTTCTCAACCTTAATGTCGCCATTTGTTGCCGCCGCCGCGATGAGGAAGGTGGCGGCCTCGATCTCGTCGGGGATGATGGCGTGGGTAGTACCAGTGAGTTCCTCAACACCGTAGACCTTGATGACATCGGTTCCAGCTCCCTGGACCCGGCCACCGGCAGCGTTGATATAGCTGGCCACATCAACAATGTGGGATTCCTTGGCGGCGTTCTCAATCACAGTGACGCCTTCGGCGAGACTGGCTGCCAGCATGATATTAATGGTGGCCCCAACGCTGACGACATCGAGGTAGATGTGGGTCCCTACCAGCTTCTCAGCCCTGGCTGTCACCACCCCATGCTTGATCTCGACCTCCGCCCCCAGGGCGCGAAAACCCTTAATGTGCTGGTCTATGGGCCTGAGGCCAATGTCGCAGCCTCCTGGCAGAGCTACCTCCGCCCTGCCATAGCGGGCAAGGAGGACGCCAAGCAGATAGTAAGATGCGCGCATCTGTTTGACCAGATCGTAGGGCGCCTGAATATTGCCGTTAAGGGTAGAGGTATCAACAGACACACTCTGACCCCTGAAATCAACCTTTGCGCCCAGCTCCTGAAGGATCTCGGCATAGACCTGAACATCGGAGATGTTGGGCAGGTTTTCAACTGTGCTTTCACCAGATGCGAGAAGGGTTGTGGGGATAACCGCAACGGCAGAATTCTTGCGGCCGCCAACTGTAACGCTTCCCTTAAGCGGTTCTCCTCCAGTTATTATTAGTTTGTCCGCCATCCTCCCACTCCTTATCAATGAAATGCCAGATAGAACCCTTCTTCAGCTTGGCTACTTTCTCCTGCCCAATTAGCGCCACGAAGGACCCTTCTCTGACACCCATCGTAACCATTCCTCTTCCACCTCTGCCAGGGGCGCTCCCAGCACCTCTGTAATGAGTTCGGCAACGGAGCCTCCCTGGTCCAGCCGGTCAAGGAAGGTTGATAATGATATATTGCCCTTATCAAGAATGAAAACCATCAGCAGGAAGGCCTGCCTATAGGCGATGGCCTGGTCCTCAAGGGTATCAAAGTCCTTGACCAGGACTTCAAAGGGGTATGCCTGGGCGCTGATACTGTCCCCTGGTTCGACCCAGGCATAGCCCGTGACCTTGTATTCGACATATTGGGCAAGGCCCTCACTGAACCAGCGCGGATAGTGCCCGTTAAGGCGCAGGTCCAGGGCGCCGTGGGTTAGCTCATGTGCGATGGGCCCGTAGGCCCAAAGCTCCTCCCTGATCTCATCAGGGCTGCCGGCCTGTAACCAGACGGCTGGCGAAAGGAGATGGATCTGACTGGCCCAGTAGGCACCGACGGCTGATCCAGGCCGGTTCACTGGAAAGGCCGAGGCAATGCTCTGGCGGGTTGGGTGCACAATCAGGGTCACCCGGTCCGGCAGTTCCCAGCCCAGGACCTTCTCCACCTCAGGATAGATTGCCTCGGCGACGGATAGCACCGCCGCCATCGTTGACCCGTCCTCAATTGGGTCATGCCTGACGTCAAAGCGCGGCCCCGCAAGACTCTCAAAGTGCCTGAACTTCACCGCCATCCAGGCCTGGCCAGTCAGGGAAAAGGCGCTGTATCCTAGCTGCCCTATAGACATGGGCAGCAGGTGTGAGCCCAAGAGGCCCAGCGCCAGCAGGACCACGGCAACAACTTTATGAGGGGAGGATGTCAACCATCTCCCACTGGAGCGCTGACGGCCCAACCCCCTATTGTGCCTCTGATTCTGTGAAAGACCTGGATCAGACCGGCTAATCGTTACCCACCCCCACTGACGTCAAGATACAACAATTCCATTATAGCAGGGGTTTTGAGCCTATCTGGGGATAACTTCTTGCCTCTCCTTCCATAATATTTAAGGCCCCCGCTGAACTAACTGCGGAGGCCTGATGGACTTGTCACAAACCTGATGATGGTTTGTCGCAATCCTAGTTAGGGAAGAACTGCATTGGGTCAACGCGCTTGCCGTTGATGATGGTTTCGAAGTGGACATGATTTCCGGTGCTGTTGCCGGAACTCCCAATCCTGGCAATGACAGCGCCCTTAGCCACAACCTGCCCGGCTGATACCAGCAGCGCTGAATTGTGTCCATAGAGAGTCTTACGCCCCCCACCATGATCAATGATGACACAGTATCCATATCCGCCCCGCCAGCCCGCGAAGGTTACCGTCCCTCCGTCTGCCGCCTTGATCGGGGTCCCGTAGGGGGCTGCAATGTCAACACCCTCATGAAAGTCTCTTCCGCCCCATCGCCAACCAAACCATGAGGTAACGGTCCCCTGCACGGGCCAGAGGAAGGAACCTGTGCCGTGGTCAGGCACCGCCTTGGTGCCCACGGCGACGATGAGTGTGACCGGTTCAGAGAGGATCTGTTCGTTGAGGACCTGGCGCTCCGTCTCAAGGCCATTCTCCCTTGTCACCCGTAGGGTTATCTCTTTCTGGCCAGCCCTCCCATATTGACGGGTATTCTGCTCCCACGGCCACATGCTGCTGTCTTCCACTACCTTCTTGCTGTAGGGAATACTGCGAGTGTAGGTTTTCGTCTCAACGCTAGCAATATTGATGAAGGGTTCTGGAACTACCAGGCTCAAGTCCTGGCCTGGCTTGATGACATCGGTATCCCGAACCTCAGGATTGGCCTTCCGGAGGTCATTGATGCCAACGCCGTTATTTCGGGCGATGGTCCAGAGATTCTCACCGTTTTGCACAGTGTGGGTCTTTTCAACGTCGGTTCCCCGAGCGAGAATGGCGTGGGCCTTCTCAGGTGTTACCACCTCAACGGCTTCGACCTCCATAGGCCTGACTTCGACCTGCTCAAGGAAGGAGATTTCGTCCACAGTCACCCCAGGACGTTCTAGCTGCTGCTGGTACTCCTGGACCATCTGGTCCAGGACCTGTCTGGCCACGTCTTCGGTGGGGAGCACAACCACTGCCTCGCCATTGACATAGATGCCGTAACCCATCGCCATCAGAGCAAGGGTTGTATCGAGCTTCGCCTCTATCTCTTCAACAGGGGTGTATTCGAGCTCACCAATAACCTCGATTGGTTCAATTTCTACCGCTGCGTCCCAACTGAGATCCATCACCGCTACGCCACTCTTGCTCTCTCCCAGGGCCGAGAGGGAAGCCTCTATCTCTGCTGGATCCTCTACTATCCCCAACAATTCCCCTTGGGAAAGAACGAGGTAACCAGCGCTAACAGGGCCTTGATGGGCCTGAAAATAATAGAGGGCTCCCGCCCCCAAGAGACAGACCAAGGCCACGGCGGCCAGGACTATTCTGCGTTGTGTGATACTTCTTGGTAGTACAGTTGGCATAGCATCCTCCCAAACTCACCTACTAGCTTGTCATATAGCGGCAATGTTATTACAGCGGCGGTGCCAATTTTGGCTTAATCTAGCAAAACCGCTGGTAGACCGCTATATTCTTCTATTTTAGGAGGTGCGTTTCCTGTTGCCAACTCTAAATCTTAGCAAAGTTAATTATTTACTGCTCTATGCTGCTGCGACACCCTCTCTACTTCACCCTATGCGTCCAAGAAAAAGAGGGCCCTAATTGGCCCTCTACCTTCTGAGCCGGCGATGGGACTCGAACCCGCAACCTGCTGATTACGATTCAGCTGCTCTGCCAATTGAGCTACGCCGGCGCCTTATTTAGGCATTAAGTTGAGCGAGAGACGGGATTCGAACCCGCGACCCTCGGCTTGGGAAGCCGATGTTCTACCACTGAACTACTCTCGCCCGCAGTCGGCAACTGGATGGTTGTTGCCGATATTTGTTCTTGCTCTTTGTGATGATATTATAAGACCTTTTGACGCTAAAAGCAAGCCTCTCAGGGCCTGCGCCGTTCAGGGAAGATGGGCTCTCTCAGAATCGTCTCCTGGCGTTGCCTGCCCAGGGATGCCATCACAACTGGTACCCCTATCAACCCCTCAACCCTCTCAATGAAGCCCTTTAGCTCTGGGGGAAGGGAGTCGTAGTCCCTCGCCTCTGCGGCGTCCTCGGTCCAACCTGGCAGGTCTTCGTACACCGGCTCACAGCCCTCCAGGAGATCCAGATCTGATGGAAACTCCGTGATAACCTGGCCCTGCACCCGGTAGGCAGTACAGATCCTGACGGAATCCAGTCCTGCAAGGGTGTCAAGCTTGGTCAGAACTAGGCCGGTGAGGCCGCTGACACGAAGGGTGTAGCGGAGAACAAGGGCATCCAGCCACCCGCAGCGCCGTGGCCTTCCGGTGGTAGTTCCGTACTCATTGCCCTTCTCCTGGATGGCAGCACCAATGGGACCTGTTAGCTCCGTTGGGAAGGGCCCATCCCCGACCCGGGTTGTGTAGGCCTTGGCCACCCCGATGACCTGGTCCAGCCTTGTGGGCCCTACTCCCGCCCCAATACAGGCCCCGCCAGCCGTTGGATGCGATGATGTGACATAGGGGTAGGTTCCGTGGTCAATATCCAGCATTGTGCCCTGGGCTCCCTCAAAGAGAACGCCCTTGCCCTCGTCCAGGGCGACGTTGACCAGGAGGGAGGTGTCAGCGATGTACTGCTCAAGCCTTGCGCCGTAGCCAAGATACTCCTCAATCATGGTGTCAACATCCAGGGGTGGGCGGCGGTACACCTGTTCCAGGAGGTGATTCTTCGTCTCTACACTGGCCCGCAGGGCCTCTGAAAAGCGGCCGGGATTCTGCAGGTCTCCAACCCTCAATCCGGTCCGGGCTGATTTATCGACGTATGCAGGTCCGATGCCGCGTTTGGTGGTCCCAATCTTCTTCTCGCCTCGCTCCTCCTCAAACAGCTCGTCAAGGATGCGGTGATATGGGAAGATCAGGTGGGCCCGGTCGCTAATGCGAAGGTTGTCAACGCTGATGCCTCTCTCCTTGAGGTAGGCCATCTCCTGCAGTAAGACTTGGGGGTCAATGACCATGCCGTTCCCCAGGACGCAGAGCTTATCCTGGTACAGAATCCCCGATGGAATCAGATGAAGCTTGTACTCCAGCCCGTCAACCACTACGGTGTGGCCGGCATTGTTCCCTCCCTGATAGCGGACGACAACGTCGGCCTGCTCAGCCAGGTAGTCAATGGTCTTACCCTTACCTTCGTCTCCCCACTGCGCCCCGACAACAACCACTGCTGACAACGGCTGATCACCCCATCCTCTTTACGATTTCCCTGGCAACCAGAACCCCAGACGCGGCCGCCTGTACCAGGCCGCGGGTCACTCCGGCGCCGTCACCAATGGCAAACATGTTTCCAATCCTGGTCTCTAGCTCCGGCGTCAGCGTTAGCCGCGACGAGTAGAATTTGACCTCAACCCCGTAGAGCAGCGTGTGCCGGGAGAACACCCCTGGCGCCAGTTGATCCATGGCCTCCAGCATCTCAAGGATGCTGGTCAGATGTCGATAGGGCAGGACCAGGCTGAGGTCGCCTGGGGTTGCCTCCCTCAGGCTGGGCTGGACCATTCCTCGCTGCATCCGCTTCTCTGTGGACCGCCGCCCCGCCAGAAGATCCCCTAACCTCTGGACCAGCACCCCGCCGCTGAGGAGATTGGCGAGGCTGGCGATGTAGCGTCCATAGGTGATAGGCTCTTTGAAGGGCTCGGTGAAGTTCTTGCTCACCAACAGGGCGAAGTTGGTGAGGTCCGTCTTTTTCTCGCCGTAACTGTGTCCGTTGACTGTCAGTACCCCAGAGTTGTTCTCAATGACAACCTCGCCGTAGGGGTTAACGCAAAAGGTCCTGACCTGGTCATCAAAGGACTTTGAGTAGTATATGAGCTTGGATTCGTAGACCTTCTCGGTAATGTCTTCAAGGACAACGGCAGGGACCTCAACCCGCACCCCAACATCGACTGGGTTTACCATCAGGTCCAGCCCCAGCCGCTTTGCCTCCTTGGCAAACCATTGAGACCCATCCCGGCCGGGCGCCACAACCAGGTATTGACACTGATACTCCGTGCCGTCGGCTGTAATGATGCCGGTGACCCTGCCATTCTTCCCGACAAGGATCTCCCGGGCAGCTACCCCCGTCAACATGTCGATGCGGCTGTCCAGGTCCTGGTGGATATTGTGAAGGATCTCAGTGCAGCGCTCCGTACCCAGGTGCCGCACGGCCGAGGGTATCAACGACAGATCCGCTGTTGCCGCCCTCCGCTGAAGATCCTTGATGACCTTCTGATCGGTGCCGTATAGAGTTGTCGGCGCTCCGTAGTGAAGGAAGGTCTCGTCTACATAGCTGATCAGTTCCACCAGGTCCTCTTTTGCCAGGTACTCATGGAGCCATCCCCCGAATTCTGGGGTAAGGGTGAGCTTGCCATCACTGAAGGCGCCGGCTCCGCCCCACCCAGAAACAATCCGGCAGGGATTGCAGTGGGTGCAGCCAATCCCCTGCTGGTTGATTGGACACTGCCGCGCCGACAGGTCTGGACCCTTCTCAATGATCAGGATCCGCTCCTCTCGCTCCCTGGCAATCTCCAGGGCGGCAAAGATTCCCGCCGGACCGGCGCCAACGATGATCAAGTCGTATTTCTTTGAGTTACTTGAGTTACCTGAGTTACTCATGAGACAACCGACAACTCCTTCTCTCCGGTCTTCTACTCACCCTCTGTGACTTCAGCGACCTGCTCCCACAGGCTGTATAGCTCATCTAACTGACCCTTGCACCGGCTGTAGTCCTTCTGCAGTTCCTGCAGACGAGCGGTATCCTCGTAGCACTCGGGGTCTTGAAAGCCCTCCTCAAGGCGGTGAAGCCTGGCCTCTTGCTGCTGGATCTGATCCTCAATCTCCTCCAGGGGAGGCAGGTCCCTGGCCTGGGCGGTCCTGGCGGCGCGGGCATCTCTGCCGGGGGATCCAGGAGCCCTTGCCTCCTGTCGTTCCTCATCCTGCCGCCGCTGCAGCGCCTGTTGTCTCTTTGCTTCTTCCCTTGACCGACGCTCCTGCGCCTCGTGTTCCTTCCTCTTCCTATAATACTCGTAATTCCCGTCATAATCCCTGATCTCCCCGTCGCGAACCTCAATAGTGCGGTCGGTAAGGCGGCTTATGAGGTAGCGATCATGGGATATGATTAAGAGTGTTCCCTTGTACTCATCCAGGGCTTCCTCCAGGGCCTGAATTGACGGGATATCAAGATGGTTTGTGGGCTCATCCAGCACAAGCAGGTTGGGATGATGATAGACCAGTTTGGCCAGGCGAAGGCGGTTCTTCTCACCGCCGCTAAGATCAGCGACGGTCTTATGGGCATCGTCACCAAAGAAGAGGAACCGGCCCAGAAAGGTTCGGGCCTGCTCTTCACTGATGGTGTCCAGCGACCGCACCTCATCAACCACTGTGCGATCCTCCCTGAGGTCTACTGCTTCCTGGCGATAGTATCCTACCTCCAGGCCGACACCGAGCCGGACCTCGCCGCTGTCAAGGGGGCTGTGGCCAAGTATCCCGTTAATGAGGGTGGTCTTCCCTGCCCCGTTGGGCCCGATTACGGCAATCCTCTCACCAAGGCGGACCTCCAAGTCAGCCTCAGAGAACAGGGTTCGGCCGCCCAGGGCCTTCGACAGGCCCCTGGCCTGAATCACAAGCTCTCCGCTGCGGGTGGCCTGTGAGAATGAGAACCTTGCCTGCCGCTGCTGTGTCTTGGGTTTGTCAATCCGATCTGTCCGCTGCAGCTGCTTCTCGCGGCTCTTGGCGCGCCTGACGAGTTTCTCATTGCCGGTCAGCCGCAGGCGCCTGATGAGTTCCTCCTGCCGGTCAAGCTCCTTTTGCTGTTGCTTCCACTGGGCGAGCTGATGGGCAAGGCGCCGTTCCTTCTCGTCGGCATAAAAGGAGTAGTTGCCGGAGTAGATCTCAAGCCTATTATCCTCAATCTCAAAGATCCGCCCTACCACCCTGTCCAAAAACTGCCGGTCGTGAGAGACAACGAGGATGGCACCCCGGTACTCGCCCAGAAACTGCTCAAGCCAGTCGATAGAATCCACATCAAGGTGGTTTGTGGGCTCATCCAGGAGTAACAGGTCTGGTTCTGACAGGAGCAGCCTGGCAATGCCGATTCGCGTCTTCTCTCCGCCACTGAAGCCCTGGATGGGCCGGCCCAGGTCCTCATCGCGAAAACCCAGCCCTCCCAGGACTCTCCGGATACGGCTCTCGTACTGATAGCCACCTTGGCGTTCAAATCGTTCCTGGAGGCCAGCGTAGCGCTGCATGAGGCCAGAGAGGGCCTCCGGATCCGAGGCCGTGTGGGGATCAGCCATTCTCTCCTCCAGGTCGCGCAGGCGCTCTCCCTGGGATATCAGCGAGGCGAAGATGCTGAGCATTGATTCATACAGCCCCTCACCCGGTCCAATCTCGAGCTCCTGGCGCATGAACCCGATGCTGCACTGGCGGGCGATGGCCACATCGCCCTCGTAAAAGTCATCAAGGCCGGCGATGATTCTCAGCAGGGTGCTCTTGCCAGAGCCGTTAATCCCGACGAGGCCGATCTTCTCTCCCCGGTTGACCTGAAAACTGACGTCCTCTAATACGGCCTCAGCCCCAAAATATCTTGTTAGGCCTTTCGCTTGAAGCAAAGCCATGCCGCGAGTCCCCTATCTTGAGCGCTGCTGTTCCCCACCTTGACCTCTGCTGCCTTCCCTGTCTCAATCTTAAGGAATTGGACGCCGGGCTACGTAGTATATCCTGCTTGTGTCGGTTGCTGGCGGGCTAAAGCTAAAGGCGGTATATTCAGCCAGGATCTCAAAACCGGCTTTAGTCAGGGAGTCGCTGTATTCCTCTGAGGTAAAAGCCGTCTCCCGGTGAACCTCTTTGAACCGTTCCCAGAGCCCGTCGTCCTGCTGCAGGAAACCGGTGAACCTGGCTTCCCACACCCGGGTTTCGGCATCATAACGGTTTTCCCATACCAGACACATGTCTTCATGCTCAAAAAAGGCGGTGGTATCAGGAATGCTGGAGAGCTTGTAGGCTGAGTTGGCATCGAAGATGAACAACCCTCCCGGCGTCAGGGCGCTGAACACCTGACGCGCCGTCTGGGCCAGAGCAGCGGTGCTAGGAAGGTAGTTGATGCTGTCATAGAGGCAGGTGACAAGGTCAACGGCGGTAGGCAGGTTGAGCTCTCGCATGTCCTGCTGCAGAAACTGGATGTCACTGTATCCCTGCTTTGCCGCCTTTACCCGGGCCCGCTCAAGCATGGAATCGGACAGGTCAACGCCGGTGACCTGGTATCCCCTGGCGGCAAAGGGGAAGGTGGTGTTTCCTGTGCCGCAGGCCAGATCAACCACGGTCTTCGGGGAGGTATCGAATTTAGAGAGGATCTCCTCGATGTAGTCTACCCAGTGGTCATAGTTGACGTCCTGCATCAGGGTGTCGTATATTTTCGCCATTCCTTCATAGACAGGCACCACTATCACCTACATCAGTTGTTTAATCCCTCTATCCAGCTTCTCTGCGCCCTGTGACGGCCTCAAATCGGCCGGTGTTTTTGAAGAAGTACAGGGGCACTTCACCGGTAGGCCCGTTGCGCTGTTTAGCTATAATCAGCTTCACCAGGGTCTCTGAGGGGAAGCGGCTCTGATACTGATCCTCGCTCTCCCGGTCCTCGTTCTTTTCCTCATGGTGAATGAACATGACCACGTCTGCGTCCTGCTCAATAGCGCCGGACTCCCGGAGGTCTGAGAGTTGAGGCCGTTTGTCAGTCCGTTGGGTTACGGCGCGGCTCAACTGAGACAGGGCAATGACGGGAACATTGAGCTCCCTTGCCAGCGCTTTCAGTGACCGTGAGATCTTGGCAATCTCCTGCTGCCTGTTCTCAATCCGCTCCCTGAGGTGCATCAACTGGAGGTAATCGACAATGATCAGGTCCAGACCGTGTTCATGCTTGATCCGGCGGGCCTTGGCCCTTAGCTCCATTGCGGAGATGCTCGGGGTATCGTCGATGAATATGTCTGCCTTGCTAAGGACTCCGCAGGAGGTGGTCAGGGCCTGCCATTCGTGCTCAGATAGGCTTCCCGTTCGCAACCGCTGGCCGTCCAGACGGGCCTCTGTGCAGATCATCCTCATGGCTAGCTGCGTAACGGACATCTCGAGGCTGAAGATCGCCACCTTCTTGTCGTTGAGAGCCGCGTGCCTGGCAAGGTTCATGGCCAGGGTGGATTTCCCCTGCGATGGTCGCGCCGCAATCACAATCAGTTCTGACGGTTGCAGTCCAGAGGTCACCTTGTCCAGGTCGGGAAAGCCGGTTGGGATCCCGGTGAGACTACCCTTGACACTGTCGAGGTATGAAATGTGGTCAAAGGCTGCCGCGATGACCTCGGGCAGAGCCTGGTAGCTCCGCTGTATCCTCCGTTGACCAAGGTCAAAGATGGCCTGTTCAGCTTGGTCGAGGATGGCCTCGGCATCCTCCGACCCATCGTAGCCCTTGGCAGCAATGCTTGTTGCCACGTCTACCAGACGCCTCAGGAGGGCATTCTCTTCCACTATATCGGCATACCGCTCAAACTGGGCAGCTGTTGGGACATAGTTGGCGAGGGTTGACAGGTAGGTAACGCCACCGACGGCATCAAGCTGCTTGCGCTTCTTCAGCTCCTCGGTGGCGGTTATTATGTCTACCTCGTTGTTCTCGTCAGCCAATTCAGTAAAGACTCTAAACAGGATCTGGTGCGCCGGGCGGTAGAAATCCTCTGGACTCAGTCGCTCGGTGGCGCGCACAATTGCCGACTTGTCAATAAGCATTGAGCCAAGCACAGCCTGTTCAGCGTCAATACTATGCGGCAACATGCGACTGGCAGATACCCCCATGACCAAACCCTCTCCTCACTGACTCTGACTGTGGCTGCTGCTGCCTCAGGAGAAGCTACTGCAGCCTCCCGCCCATGGGCCTCTGGTGTGTTACTTGATTACTCCTCTCCTGAGTCGTCGCTGGCGACCTCGACGGTCACCTCGGCGGTAACCTCAGGATGAAGCCTGATCGCAATTGTGTGGGTTCCAAGCTCTTTGATGTTATCCGCCATTTGGATTTCGCGGCGGTCTATTTCCTCGTTGAGCTGGGCGGCAATGGCGGCGGCGATATCGGTACTTGTTACAGAACCGAAGAGCTTGCCCTCGGCGCCGGCCTTGGCCGTGATTGTTACTGTTCCCCCACCAAGCTTGGCAGCAATGCCCTCAGCGGCGGCAATGGTCTCTTCTTCTTGCTTAGCCTGCTGGTCCTGGATGAGTTCACGGTTCTTGAGATTGCCCTTGGAGGCAATGGTGGCCAACCCCTGTGGCAGAAGGTAATTGCGGCCGTAGCCGTCTTTTACCTCTACCACGTCACCGGCCTTGCCAAGGGTCTTGACTGATTCGAGTAGAATAACCTTCATCCTATAGCCCCTCTCTTTCTAGTTATCATTCAGCATGAACCTATGTCTTCGATTGTTGCCCGCCAGAGCGGTAGTTAAACAAGCCGTCCAACATACCCAGCCAGGATACCACAAAGGGTAGGGGCTGCACGATGAAGACCAGGAAGTTTATGAGCATCCGCGACCACTGGGGTAGCTTGTAGTGGACCATGAAGTGGTCCAGTGTTGCCAGGCCCTGCACAAAGAAGGCAACATAAAAGAAAAAGTACAGGTTAGCTCCCAGCGGAAAGAGTGCCTGAAACCCAAAGAAGTTCTTAAGCGCCACCGAGATGACACCGATAAAGAGACCGCCGAACATCACTGGCGACGAAAACCGCCACCGCCTGAAGGCGGGAAGCTCAGGGACGCCCTCTCCACTAAAACTAAGAATGGTCCTTGCCAGGTAGAAATTGACAAGGCTAATTAGCCCCATCAGGACCGCTAACACTGTGGGCAGGTAGAGCACCAAGCTGGAGAGGGTCCGGTTCCACGCCTCAGAGAAGTCCTCCACCGTATCTGCAGATATCCCTATAAGAGCATAGAACTGCCGCAGTAACTCGACAAAGCCCCTGGTGATCTGGGCCAGCACCTCTCCAGGACTCATGCCCAAAAGCGCTTGGGATGGGATGATGGCCATCACCACGGCAACCAGAAGGGCCAGGGCGCCCCAGAATACGGTCCTGCCCATTGAGCGCCTCTTCTGAATCATTACGCCAAGGACTACGCTCCCTACAGCTACCGGAAAGAGCACCACAGCTGCCAGGGCGGGAGGAGCTCCTCCCAAAACCATGGCAAGGCCCGCTACCGCCAGGACCAACACGCCTGGGATGAACTGCCTCTTCGCCAACAGCACTGCTACTGGCGTCGGCATCAACACCACCAGAAGCGCCCCGCCGACTGGCAGTAGCATTCCACCGATGCCCAGGGCCGCTGCCAGCGCTAACATCAGAACGAGTATCACTACCGGATGCCTTTTGTTGTTATCCATTCTAACTCCCCCTGGCTATCCCTGGTCAGGCCCTCTGGTTCCTGATTCAGGCCTTTTTTGGTCCCAGAATCTCTTAAGCTCCTGGAGATCCGCGCTGAGGCTTTGCAGTGAGACGGAGTCTTGTCTTGACTTGGTCTCGAGGAGTTCAAGTACCTTGCAATCAAGCACTTTGTGGTCAACCCCCAAGCGGCCAGACAACATGAAGGTGCTAATCACGGTGCTGGCCAGGGCCGTTAGGAGTTCTTCGTCGCTGCCCTCAAGAGAGGACTTAAGGGCATCGGCCACGGCTGATACCATCTGAGTTTTTAACCACTCTATTGTCTCAATGTTCTTTACTACATCGAAATCTCTATCAAAGAGGTGCATCCCTATGCCTCCTCACGCCCAGCAATAACATATTCTTCACCAGGCGGGGATAACCTGCCTTAGGCCATGGCGCCCCAGCGAGCAAGAGGGGGCCTCAAGGCCCCCTCCCTATACGCGAATTCGGTGTTAACCTGTCTGCTAACGGCCTCGCTGACTGTCTTCTGACGTGAAGGGTAACAGGGCCACCTGCCGGGCGCGCTTGATCGCTGTGGTCACCATCCGTTGGTGACGGGCGCAGTTCCCAGATATCCTGCGAGGAACGACCTTGGCCCGATCCGATAGGTAGCGCCGAAGCTTGCCCCATTCTTTGTAGTCAACGCTTGTGGCGCCATCAACACAGAAGTGGCAGACCTTGCGCCGGCGGCGTCTGCCTCCTCCTCCTCCTCCTCTTCTCTTTCTCATCATATCCCTTCCTTTATCTAATCCAAAAGGCTTGAACGCCTTTAGTTTCTCCCATTAAAACGGGATGTCGTCATCGGCAAAGTCAATCTCGTCTCCGAGATCCTCTAACTCATTGTCGTTGCGGGCTTCTGTCTTGCTTGGTGCCGTTGCGCTGGCCGGCTTTCCACCGCCTGAGTTGCTGTCAGGCCAATCCAAGAAACGGACGTTGTTGGCCACAACCTCTGCCACCCGGCGCCGGGTTCCATCCTGGGCGTCGTAGGAACGGATCTGCAATCTACCTTCGACAGCCACAAGTCTGCCCTTGCTCAAGTGGTTGCCGCAGGTCTCCGCCAGCTTCCGCCAGGCTACAATGTCAATGAAGTCGGCCTCCCGCTGTCCCTGTTGGTTGGTGAAAGGGCGGTCCACTGCTAGAGTAAAGTTAGCTACTGCTGCGCCACTCGTGGTGTAACGAAGTTCGGGGTCTCGCACCAGCCGCCCAATCAAGATTACGGTGTTGAGCATTGGTTTCCCCTCCAGTAGGTTTACTTATCGTCAACCCGAATGTTGATAAACCTTAACACACCGTCAATAATGCGCAGTACCCGCTCGAGCTCTGCGCCGATAGCGGTTCCTCCGGTATAATTGATAACAACGTAGATACCCTCAGTGTAGTCGTCTATCTCGTAGGCCAGGCGGCGCTTTCCCCAGATGTTGACTTTGTCTACTTCGCCGCCCTCTGCTTTGATGAGTTCTACAACCCGCTGGTTGAAGGCTTCAGTAATCTCCTTGTCCAGATCAGGTCGGAGGACAATCATGGTCTCGTACTTGCGAATCCTGGTTTCCATTGCGTGTTTCACCTCCTCCCCCCGGTCTGTTACAGTGGAACGCTACCAAAGGCTGCGTCTCACTGAGTTCGGCCCCGAGCTCAACGGCACGGAGCGGGGATATAAGCCCGTGTCTTCGCACAGGCTCACTTATTATAACACCCTAATCTTTACACTGCAAACCTGATGTAGAGGATATCTCCATCTCTAACAACGTAGTCTCGGCCTTCCACCCGCAGGATTCCCTTCTCTTTTATGGCTTGGAAAGAACCAATTTCATCGAGATCAGTAAAGGCCACAACCTCGGCGCGGATAAAGCCCTTCTCCATGTCTGTATGAACCCTGCCCGCAGCCTTTACCGCCGGCGTTCCCTCCCGGATAGTCCAGGCGCGACACTCGTTTTCATTGGCGGTAAAGAAGGTGACCAGGCCCATCAGGTCATAGCCTTCTCTGATCAACTGCTCAGTACCGCGCACCCCGTCCGTCTCCATGCTGGAGAGGAATATCTGAGCTTCATCGGGACCGAGTTCATTGAGCTCAGTCTCCATCTTACCTGCGACCACTGCAATGCGCTCCCCGCGGGCGGCCAGGCGCGCCCTCAGTGAATTCACAAGGCCCTGCTCTTCCAGGGAAAGGGGCAAGTCTGTTGCGTTGGCCACAAAAAGGGTTGGTTTCGCCGTAAGCAGGAAGAGTGAGTCTACTATCTGCTGCTCCTTTTCATTGAAGGCCATGTATCTTGCCAGCTCTCCGTCGTTCAGGCGCTGCGCCAGGTCCTCCAGGAAGGCAACTTCGTCGCGGTGCTCTCTCTCCCCAGACTTGGCCTTGATTCTGGCCTTCTCAATACGCCGCTCCACTGTCAACAGATCTGCCAGAGCCAACTCCAGTTCCACCGTATCGACATCGCTGACAGGATCTACCTCTCCGTGGACGTGGCTCACCTGCCCGCTTGTAAAGCACCTGACAACATGGACGATGGCATCAACCTCACGGATGTGAGACAGGAACTGGTTTCCCAGGCCCTCACCCTTGCTAGCCCCCTTGACAAGGCCCGCGATGTCCACGTAGTTGAGGGTTGTGGGCAGGGCCTTCCGGGATCCAGATAGCTGAGAGATCCGCTCAAGCCGATGGTCCGGCACAGGGATCGCCCCCATGTTTCTGTCAACAGTGCAGAAAGGGTAGGGCGCAACCTCTGCCCCAGCCTGGGTCAGGGCATTGAAGAGTGTGGACTTCCCCGCGTTGGGAAGCCCTACAATTCCGAAACTGACAGCCACTATCTCCCCACCTCCCGATGAACCGTAGCGAGCTACGGACCATCAACCAGCCGCTTTATGGCCTTCTCCAGCTTTGTCCGGGGAACCATTACAACGCGCCCGCAGGTAAGGCACTCAATCCTGAAATCTATCCCTGTTCGCAGTACCCTCCACTGATGGCCCCCACAGGGGTGCTGTTTCTTCAGTTCCACGATGTCCCCGAGGCCTGGATTATGGCGAGCTGCTGGGGTCATCACCCACCACCCCCTTTTCTTCCTCTCCTGTCTGGGGCCGGGGGATTGTAACCACCTTCTGATAGGGGATCTCAATCCCTTCCTGATCGAAGGCCTCCTTGATCCGTTTACGGAGCTCCCTCTCAACATTCCACTGCTCCAGTGGTTCGGTGCGGGCCAGAACACCGATTGTAACCCCCGAGGCCTGCATTTCGGAGACTCCCAGTACCATTGGCCCCTCCTTGATGGAGTTGATCTCCTTGGCCGCCTCCGCGCTCACCCGCTCCAGCACGCTTATGACGAAATCAAGGTCCTCCTCGTAGGCCACAGGCACCTGGATCAGGGCCCGCATCAGACCCCTGGTGCTGTTGGTGATGATCTCAATGACCCCGTTTGGGATGACATGGACCTCGCCGCTAAAGTCCCTTAACACCGTGACGCGCAGGTCAATTCTCTCCACTGTCCCTGAGGCCCCCGCAATGGTGATGAAATCTCCAACGGAGTAGTGATCATCAAAGATGATGAAGAACCCGGCGAGGACATCCTTAACCAGGTTCTGGGCCCCGAAACCCACGGCCAGGCCCACGATGCCGGCGGCTGCCAGTATTGACGCGGTGTCAACGCCAAAGGTCTGAAGGATCATCAGGGTGCCGACGAAGTACACCGTGTACCTGATAAGGCTCTGAACAAGAGGCTGCAGGGTGCGAACCCGGCGGGAACCAAGATAGCGCGGTTCCCGATCTGTGGGCAGATCGAAGACACTGTTTACCAACATCGACCCGAAGCGCAGCGCCAACCAAGCAAGGACCACTATTAATATGGCCCTGGCACCTCGGGCCACTATGACACCCAACTCCAACTGCAGCAGTTCTATAAAATTGGCCCATATCATCGTCAGATCCACAGGTCTCTACCTCCAATAGAGGGTGTTGGCACTATCCTACCCCGTTATGCTCATGGCGATGGGGCTTAAGACATTGAAGAGATTGAGGAGCAGGTTGGCAATGATTGAGGTATCAATGGCGCTGGCTAACGGTGTAAGGGCCTCCATTGTCAGAAATGGCGAGATCACACCGAGAAAGACTGTGGCAATGAGTAGGTGTTCGGTGAACCCCACCAGGGCGCCCCCCAGCCGATTAACCCCGGGTGAGCCTCGGAGGGCCGCCTTCTCTATCAACAGACTTGCCAATAGAATACCGATCTTCACCGCTAAAACTATGAGGGCGAAGGCAACAACCCCTAGGAGCATACCACCAACGGCGTAGAAGATGTAGTCACCCACTGTGTGCAGGGATGTGGATATGTTGGCTGTGCTGAGGGTCTGAATTGATGTCAGCAGAGCCCCTTTGAGGGCCGCCGGTAGATAGAACCCGTCCAGTATCACCTGGAGCTGCGCGGCAGGGATCTCAGCCAGCGGGTAGCCCACAATCTGGTCCGGGAGGGCAATGTACTGTGAAACTCTCTCCGCCAGGGATGACTGCATGCTAAAGCGCTGGTCCAGGGCTCTTGCCATCTCCTGACGGTAGATGATGGCTACAATGATGGCGATTACTGTGCCTGTCAGCCCCATGAAGACTCTTGATAGGCCCTTTTGAAAGCCAACTAGAGCCCCCACCACCAGAAAGAGAATGACAATCCAGTCAGTAGTTGCGAAACCCACCGTCTTTCCACCCCTCTCCCAATCTACCAGGGGAAACTGGCTCCTCAGATTACATCTCTACCCAGAACGTCAATGACGAAGACGCCGAGAGCTGGTACCAGTGGCTCAACTTGACCTCCAATGGTGCCTGCCGCCACCTGGATGGCAACTCCAATAACGGCCGCCAGGGCCGCATAATACATGAACTCCTTTAGAAAGTCCTCAAAGTAGTAGACCCTCTTGGGGGTACTTACCGACAAGGCGATAGTCTCTCCAACCAGTTTCACCACCATAAAGATGGCTACCGTTTCTACGATTATATCAATTCCAGGCACCAATCGCTGAATCTGGATGAACAAGAACCAAGTGATGGCGATGGTTCCCACCAATATGACTGTCATTCGTCGCTTTCTGCCCAATTCCATCACCCATCGCATCCCTCGGTTTCCCTGGGCCCTACTGCGCCGCTGTTCCCAGCAGCGGCACCCGGTAGAAGAGGATCTTACCTTCACTTGTTTGTACTGCCAGGTTTCTGCCATCCCGGGCTGCAACGGCACCTACAATGGTACCATCAGGTAGGTCCTGTAACAACCACAGGAGCTTCCCGCTGGGGCTAAACCCATAGACCCTGTTCTTGGTAGTCGCCAGCAACTGCTCTGCGGTGGCCAACCACTGGAGGGATAGCACTTCACCATCTAGCCGGTACTTCCAGACCTCTGCGCCGCTATCGTCAATTACAAGGGTAATGTTGCTCCTTGCGGACACCGCCAGGGCGATCCGGCTTTCTGACATGTACTCCATAGCCTTAATCTCGCCACCCGGTGAGTAGGAGACACTGCTGTCTCCGTCCGAGGTGATATAGAACAGCTGTTCCCTGGTGACTGCCACTGCCATCGACCCATCGTTGCTGGCCGCTTCCTCGTATACCAGGGTCTCTCCCAGCTCCTTTTCCCAGAGGAGCCGCCCGCTGTCAGTAACTATTGCCAGGCCTGACGTTGTCTTTCCTTCTGTGAGGGACAGAGTAGATAAGGCAATGACTTCATCGCTCTCCGACCAACCCCCACCGATTACAAACTTACCCGGCAGGTCAAGGCTCCACAGGGTCTTGCCCTGCTCATCATAGCGGACCAGCCGCGATGTCCCCTGGATTGGGTTTGAGTCAGGATAGGCCTTGCTGTAACCAGAGACAAGTCCGTAGAGGAGTCCGGAGCCGTCAGATCTTGGGGCAACTCCACCCACTGACATTCCCTCTGGTAGTTGCACAGGGTGGCTCGTCCCCTCTGGACGGAGCAGGGCAGCGCTATCTCCTGCAAAGCTTATTAGGGTTGTCCCCTCTTTTGTCTTGTGCATCAGATCCTCTTGCGAGGACAACCGCAGCGAGCCAACGGCAGCTTCATGGCCTTCCCTGGTATAGGTAGTGTAGTCAACGGTGTCTTCCGATGGCTGATGGACTATGTGGGGCTGGTTGTTGGTGGTGATGCTGATACTGATAACCTGTGGCACGGGCTTCGCCCAGAGCAGAGAAGGCCGCTCATAGTCGGTCATCAGCGGTCCCAGAGCGAAGAAATCCGGGACATACCTGTAGAGGAGCAGGGCGCCAAGCATCAGCAGCATGAACAGGCCCAACCAGATCCTGCCGCGTCGCCGAGATGAGTCCCGACGGCGGTTAAGACGGCGATAACCAATACTCTGTCTGCTTGGGGTATAACTGCCTGAGCCTCGAGAGGGCAAGACGTCGTCAGCCACCTTTCTCTGAACTCTTTTCTATGAACTCTTCTCCCTGAACAATATCCCTGACTAAGAGGGGGAACGTTTAGACTTCTTCATATGTTCCACGGCCTTGCCCCGGTGGCCCTGCTTCTTATAGAGAGCAGCCAGGTTATTGTGGGCGGTACTGAAGTTTTGATCTAATTCCAGGGCGCGGGTGTAGCACCACTCCGCTAAGTCAAAGTCCTCCCGCAACAGGAAAATGTTGCCCATATTATTGTAGGTCTGAACCAGATGGGGATCCTTAACCAGGGCCCTTTTGAAATGGATAAGGGCTTCATCCTGCTTATCTTGTTTGGCCAGGGCTACGCCCAGCTTATTGCTGACGGCTGCTTCATCGGGATAGAGCTTGACCAGGTCGCGAAAGAACCTCTCCGCCTGAATACCGCGACCAGCATCGATCAACGTCTGTCCCTTCTTAATCAATTCCTCTAACCTGCTATCAACCAAGGTAATCACCCCGTCGCTTTCACTTCTTAGGGTTTCGTGGATAGTCGCCATGGTTCCTGCTGATTCCTACCCGGGTTCCATGAACGCATAGAATAGGCTGTTTGCCCATATACTCTCATATACCTTGGGCTTTGTCCCGTTACTTTGGGCTTTGCCCGCCCAGGGAGGGTCCGATGAACCGCATTGCTGAAGACGGCAAGTCCCCTCAGAGAGACGCAATTGAAGAGTACAGAGTCCAGATCTCGCAACCCCTTGCCGCCAGGAACCTTGGGACGCGGCTCCTGAAGTTGTTTGAAGCTGCTGGGTCAGATCAAGGGTGCTCCCTCGTCTTCGTCTGTATTGGCACCGACCGCTCCACTGGTGACTCGTTGGGTCCCATCGTTGGAACAAGACTGCAGGAACTCCGCCTTCCTGGCACTCATGTCTTTGGCAGCCTGGAATCCCCGGTTCACGCAACAAACCTTGCCGCCACAATGAAGGAAATCGGGCGCCAGTTCAGTGATGCAGTCATTGTGGCCCTTGATGCCTGTCTGGGGAGCGTGGAGAGCGTCGGCACTGTCAGTGTCGGCATGGGGGCCTTGAAGCCTGGAGCAGGTGTCAACAAGAAACTCCCCCCGGTGGGTGATATCTACCTGACAGGCGTCGTAAATATTGGCGGCTTCATGGAATACTTTGTTCTTCAAAACACCCGTCTTAGCCTGGTAATGAAAATGGCCCGCGTTATAGCCCAGGCCATTCAGAATAGTGTAGAATCCTATTGTCTGCTCCACTCCAAGACTGGCGAACTCACAGCCACGGCCCGCCTTGAGATAGACCGTCCTTAGCTCATCTCTCTAAAGAAGCTGTCGAGTTTCCCTTGAACCTCCTGGGGATTCATGCCCGCGGCATCAACAACCTTCCCCCTTGTGCTGGTTTCAAGCTGCCCAAGAAAGTTCTCGTCCATCCCTGATACAACCACGGCGTCCACTGAATGAAGGTTGTCAGGATGAAGCCGGACCACTTCATACCCCCTGGCTCGCAGTGAACCCTCTACTGTTGAAAGGCCATCCTCTACCGCTACTACTCTACGACGCAAAACGAACACCTCCACCTAAGATGAAATCCACTCTAGTATTCATCAAAGGGGGGTGGCCTATTCTCTACAGGGCAACGGCAGTAATGTCCTGTTTGGAGAGGGCTTAGTCGTCATCGCCCCAGGAGGCAGCCCTGATGAGCAGGTCCTTAACCTCTTGATCTGAGGTCTCTGCAAAGTCCACATAGTATTGCCCAACTGCCCAGAAGGGAATCGGGGTGTGAAGGAAGTGAACAGAATCAGCTGCCGCTCTCAACTGGGACAAGGCCTCGGGCGGAGCAACGGGTACAGCAATGATGATCTTACCCGCTCCGCGGGACCGTAACAGGCCGGCCGCCGCCATGATGGTAGAGCCCGTTGCCACACCATCATCAACCAGCACTACCTGCCGTCCAGGTATGGCCGGGTAGGTATCGCGGTGCCTGTACTTGGCCAGACGCTCATCAATTTCTCTCCTCTTGAGTCTTACCTGGCGGCTCAAGTACTCCCGGGTAACCCCCAAGCGCTTGATCAGATCATCATCGAGTACTACCTGTCCATCGGGGGCGACAGCGCCAATGGCGAACTCTTCCTGCCCTGGGGCCGGGATCTTGCGCGTAACCACAATATCCAGTGTGCACCCAAGCTGCTGCGCAACCGGATAGGCCACCGGCACGCCACCCCGTGGGATAGCCAGCACCACTGTATTCTCCTTATCCAGGTCTTCCCTGCCAACAAACTCCCGGGCCAGGGCTTTGCCGGCTTCTTCTCGGTTTTGGAAGAGCATTGGTGAACAGCACCTTCCCTGTCTAACCGCCGCTTCCCAGCGAGATTGATGACGCAGACAGCCTGTCGGCCTGTCTGTCTATCTGCCTATGATGCCTGTATTTTTTCGGGTCTGCCAGGACCCTGATGGCTCCAGGCTCCGACTGGAACATTGCAGGGGTCGTCCCAATGACCTCGCCATCGGTCTGGAGGGCCAGAGGAGTCTCGGCGTTAATCATCAGTTTGCTAACGCGGTAGGTGTCAACCTTTGGGTGCTCAACATGGCTCCCGTTGAACACTTTTGTCAGTAAGCCCAACGCCTCTAGTCTTCCCAAATCACGCGCTATACACACCTCAAGCTTGCCATCGTGCAGGTCGGCTTCAGGGCAGATGCACATGCCTCCTCCATAGTAGGCGCCGTTACCAGCGGCCACCAGAAGCACCCTGGTAGTGACTACCATCTCGTCAAGGACTATCTCAACGGGTTTGGGACTGTAGTGGACCAACTGACGCAGAACCGACATAATGTAGGGGATGGGTCCCCCCAGGTACTTGGGTCGGCTATTGGTGTCATTTACAACATCAGCGTCATAACCCACACCGGCAGCATTCATGAAATACCGGCCGTTAACAACCCCAAGGTCTATGGTTACCTCCACACCCTTCTCAGGAGAGTTGATAATGCTCAGCGCCTCGCGAGGGTCGCTCCCGATGCCTAAAGAACGCACGAAGTCGTTCCCCGTTCCCGCTGGGATGTAGGCTAATGTTGTGTCTGTCCCAACGAGTCCGTTGATGACTTCGTGAACGGTGCCGTCTCCCCCAACAGCCACAACTCGTTGATACCCCTTGTTGGCGAACCCTTCTGCCAGGTGCTTGGCGTGGAGTAGGCCCTCGGTATAGGCAACAGCCTTGCTATACCCCTGATCCTCCACCGTGGGCAACAGGTTATTCCACACTCTCCTGGCCCGACCGCGACCAGCGACAGGGTTCACAATAAAGGCGGTCTTCATTTCTTGTCTGGACCGCTATCGTCCTTGGGGGTCTCGCTGGACACAGGGCTGCTGCTACTGCCGCCTTTACTTGCGCCCTTCATCCTGCTGGTCCCCTGGAATATGGTACCATCAGCTACAATCAGGCCCGCAACCTCGATGTCACCGTAGAGGCGTCCGCCGGGCACTATTTCCAACTTACCCTCAGCCTCGACGGTGCCGCGCAGTTCGCCGGCGACAGTTATGTGCCTGGCTTTGATCTTGTCAGCCGCAACTGTGCCGCTCTTGCCAACCACAAGGTCCCCGTTGTGCTCAATCTCTCCCTCAACGGTCCCATCAACGCGCACAACACCTGAAGACACTAACTTTCCCTTGATAACTGCATCCTTCCCGATGATGGTGTCTACCTTGTCTGTGTTGACTCTTGGCGGCGATCCCTTGGTGCTACTAAACATGTTACCCCTCCTGTCTGGTTCATTTACTGGTTGATTGTCTTGGGGGATATATCTTCTCCCCAAAAGCAAAAATCCCCTCTAACGTGGGTGCTTAGAGGGCAATTATCCGACGAACTCTGGGCATCTGGAATTGCAGGTCTAATCACTTGAGAAACGCTGATGCGGTGGCCGAGCGATGGGTCTAGGCCTTGGCTAGTGGCTAGTTGCCCAAGTAGGAAATGGGGTTTTGGCGTTGTCCGTAGCGGCGAACCTCGTAGTGGACATGGGGCCCAGTGCTCTGACCGCTACTGCCGATATACGCTATGATCTGACCTCTCTTAACAACCTGGCCCACGGCAACCACCAATTTTGAGTTGTGGCCGTATAGCGTGTGATAGCCATACCCATGGTCAATCTCAACGGTCTTCCCATAGGCGCCCTTCCAACCGACAAAGACAACCTTACCGTCGGCAGTAGCTACAACCGGTGACCCTAACCTCGCGGCTACATCAACCCCATGGTGGAACTCCCAGTAACCGTTATACCCTGTCCGCCACCCGTACCTGGATGTTATCCACCCAGAGGCTGGCCATATTGATGGAGTAGCCGCATCCAGAGCTTGCTGCTCAGCAATGTCCTCGCGAAGACTAGCCAAGCTCGCTGTTCGCAGCTCTATCTCTTCGGCGATTACCTCAAACTCTTTGCGAGTATGCTCAGCGGTATCCAATGGAAAACGGCTGACTTCCTGTTCTGCGGTGGAACTGTCGACAATACTGGTGTTCAGTCCAACTACACTGGCAATTACAACCCCGTCTGGAGAGCTATCTATCTGCCCATGGGCTGAGGCCAGCAGACTCTGGACGCTCACTTGCGAGGGGTCAAGATCCATCAGTTCTCGGATCTGCTGGTCTAGCTCTAGTAGTCTCTGCAGTTCACCACGATAGGTACTGGCCTCTGCGCTTAGATATCTGATCTCAACACGCTGCTGCTGGTTAATGTACCTGAGTTCGGCAAGCTCCCCCATGTTAGCAGCCATTGCCACGTACTGATTGGCTAGCACGAGGAGAGAAAGGCAAAAGGCGACAAGAACAACACCAGTAATCTGAACAACTGCAAGGGGGATCTTGAGGCTAAAAACAGCGCCCTCCGAATGAGGTACAATCATTATTGTGAATTCCTGCGGTTGTCCCTTTCTTCTCATGGTGACCGCTCCAAACCCTTACACCCAAATAACTTGGTCCCAGCATCGATAGTACAAGAGGACAGTACTGCGTGATTAAGCCTATTCTAGCTTCACTAGCAGGATTCCTTCCAGCTGGGGTAAAATTTACCCTTTATTTTTTAAGTAATTTCCTCAATGGCTTTTAAGTTGCCTCTACTGGCGGCGGGGATCCTCTTGAAAGCCTTGTCCTCTTACCTATACCTATGCGGGGTCTACTTGAAGAATTCCAATGAACGATGACTACCGAGGGTGGGCTGCCGTCAGACTTTCCACAGCCTGCAGTACCCTTCCCACTTCCTCATCGGTGGTGAAGTAACCGGGGCTTAGCCTTACAGTACCCCCGGGAAAGGTGCCCAGTTGCTTGTGGGCCAGGGGAGCGCAGTGGAGCCCCGCCCTCACCTGGATGTCGAACATCTGTTCGAGAAGCTCAGCGGTGACACCGGGCTCCATGCCTTCAATCCTGAAGGACACAACCCCTGCGCGCTGCGATGCTACCAGGGGTGTTTGCAGTCCCACTCCTCGGATTTCAGAGAGTCCCAACATAAGCCGATCAACATGGCCGGCAATCCTCTCTCCGATGGCGCCAGCCCCCTCCTGCAGGACATAGCTGACCCCGGCACCGAGCCCAGCAATCCCTGGTGTGTTTGGCGTACCTGCCTCCAGCCCCTCAGGTACGCGCCCCGCCTGAGTGGCCTCTTGGGAAGATTCGCCGGTTCCCCCTTCGATGATGGTTGCCAGGGTCAATCCGGGCCTCAGGTACAGCCCCCCCGTTCCCGGGGGACCAAATAGACCCTTGTGGCCGGGGAAGGCCAGCACACTGACGGACAACTCGTCGACATCAATTGGATGTGAACCAATTGTCTGGGCCGCATCCAGCAGAAATGGGATCCCGCAGCCGCGCGCAATATCGCCTATCTCTCTTACAGGCATCAAGACTCCATTGACGTTACTGGCATGAACCATAGCAATCAGGCGTGTGTTTGGCTGGATAGCGCCCAGGAGTTGGGCTGGGTCAATGCCGCCCTGAGAACCGTGGGAGAGGCGGGTCCACTGGACCCCGCTTCCTTCTAGTCTTGCAAGGGGCAGGGCCACAGCGTTGTGCTCCATGCCGGAGCTGATCACATGGTCCCCCGGCGCCAAGATCCCCTTGAGGGCAATGTTTAGAGCGATTGTCGCGTTGGAGGTGAACACAACCCGAGAGGAATCTTCGACTCCGAGAAGGCGAGCGATAAGGCCGCGCCCTCGCCGAATTATCCTCTCCGCGCCCCTGGCCCTTCCATGGGAGCCCCTGTGGGGGCTCCCCCCTCCAAGGTCAAAGTATTCGCCAATGGCCTCGGCCACCTGGGCCGGCTTGGGCCAGGAAGTAGCCGCATTATCCATGTAGATCGTTTCCGATACCTCCTGGCGATTCACCGCATCCTCCCCGAATCCTACGCCGCCGCCCCGAAGGGACAAGAACAGAACAAGCGCTGTTCCACGTGGAACACTCAAATGCTCTGAGCCGCTGAGGTCTGCAACTGTTCCACGTGGAACACTCAGATGCCCCAAACAGCTCAGGTCTGCAAATGTTCCACGTGGAACACTATTTGAGAATGGCGTCGACTATCCGCTCAAGGTCTTCCCGTCCGTAGTAATCAATCTCTATGCGGCCCTTGTCATATCCGCCCTTGATCTTAATCTGGGTTCCAAGGGCCTCCCTCAACTCATCTACTACAGCCTGTGCGTCAGGGGTATTGGCCCACTCTTGGCCGTCGGCATCCCCGGGAGAGGGATTGACTCCTTTCCCCGCCTGGTCTTCGGGACGCTTGGTCACCCTCTGAATTAGTTTCTCCGTTTGGCGAACGTTGAGTCCCCTTTTGACCACCTCTGTGGCGAGAGACTGTTGGTGCTCCGGATCCTCAATCCCCAGGAGGGCCTTGGCGTGCCCCATCGAAATCTTGTCGCTTGCAAGCATCTGCCGAACCCCGGCGGCCAGCCTTAACAGCCGTAGCGTGTTCGCTACTTGGGACCGACTCTTGCCGATGCGATCCGCCAGTTCCTGCTGGGTCAGACCGATGCGGTCAATCACCTCATTATAGGCGACTGCCTCTTCCACCGGGTTGAGGTCCTCGCGCTGCAGGTTCTCAACCAGGGCAATCTCCATCATCTCTGCTTCAGAGAAATCTCTTACGATGGCGGGGATTGTGCTGAGCCCCGCTAGCTTACAGGCCCGCCAGCGCCTCTCCCCGGCCACGAGTTGATAGTCTTTGCCCACCGGCTTTACGATGATTGGCTGAACAACGCCGTGTTCCTTTATTGAGCTCGCCAGCTCCTCCAGGCTTTCAGTGTCAAACTCGGTTCTGGGCTGGAATGGGTTCGGCGATATGCGGTTAACTGCGACCCGGTTAACCCCCTCATCTGAGGGTCCTCCGCGGTCCTCGGTGGCCTGCTTCTGCGGGATAAGGGCATCAAGGCCACGCCCTAATCGTCTCTTTGCCATAGGATCTACACCCACCTCTACCTGTCTTGAGCAGCTTCGCTTAAGTAGTTTCTTTTCTCGGCTACTTCTCTAGCCAACTCGAGGTAAACCTCGGCCCCCCTTGACGTCGGGTCGTACACAATAATGGGCTGCCCAAAGCTGGGGGCTTCGCTAAGACGAACGTTGCGGGGGATGATAACATTGTATACCTTTTCCTTGAAGAAGCGTTTCACTTCCTCCTCTACCTGTGCCGATAGGTTGGTCCGGGCGTCATACATTGTCAGGACAACGCCTTCAATCTTTAGTTCTGGATTGACGCTGTTCTGGATCATGTAGACGGTATTAATGAGTTGCGACAGCCCCTCAAGGGCGTAGTACTCACACTGAATGGGAACCAGAAGGCTGTCCGCGGTAGTAAGCGCGTTGACGGTTAACAGTCCCAGTGAGGGCGGACAGTCAATAAGGACGTAATCATAGCCAGATCTTATGTCTTTCATTGATTCCCTCAGTTTCGTCTCGCGAGCAATGAGGGGGACCAGTTCAATCTCAGCCCCCGCAAGGTCAATGGTCGCTGGTACCAGGTCAAGCCGAGGGTAATCTGTATTGATTACCACATCCTCCATCGCTACCCCGTTGATAAGCACGTCGTAGATACAGCGGTTCACCCTGCTCTTCTCGACCCCAAGCCCGCTTGTTGTATTCCCTTGTGGGTCGCTATCAACCAGCATCACGGTTTTGCCCAAACTCGCCAGGGCGGCGCCAAGATTGACCGCTGTGGTCGTCTTGCCCACCCCTCCCTTTTGATTGGCAATGGCTATTACCTTCCCCAACCTCACCACTCCGCTTCTTCTCTTACTGCCTCTTTGCCTTGGGTATCCTTACAGATACCTCGATAAACTCTCCCCTGTCTTCTTGACTCATCTCAGCATCAAACCCGACCTCCCGCAGTGTATCTACTACCTGCTTGATCGAGTTTACGAATATCCGAATGTCCTTAAAAATTCCCTTAACAGTTGCTCCAGATCGTTTCTCCTCGCCGCCGCTGATTTCACGTGAAATCGCCTCGACCCTGCCGGCCACAAGTTCCTCTGTCTGTCGAACCGTTAATCCCTCGGACAGAATCTGTTCAAGAACACCCTTCTGATCCTCAAAATCCGGGAGGCGCAGGACAGCGCGGCCGTGCCCTTCACTGATACTGCGTCGTCTCAAGGCCTCCTTCACCTGGGGTGTTGCCCGCAACAATCTCAGTTTGTTGGCTACAGTAGGTTGTGACACCCCCAGGTGCCGGGCCAATTCGTCTTGAGTCAGTTCAAACTCCTTGAGGACCCTCAGCATCCCTTCGGCCTCCTCCACCGGGTTCAGGCCCTCTCGCTGAAGGTTCTCGATGAGGGATATCATTGCCTGGTCGGAATCAGCCACCGTACGGATAATAGCTGGAATCTCCTTGAGACCCGCCAGTTGCGCGGCCCTCCACCGCCTTTCCCCGGCGATGAGCTCGAACTCGCCGCCATTGACTGCGATAACGGACACCGGCTGGATCAATCCGTAGTTTTGAATGGACTGAGCCAGGCCTTGAAGTTGATCGGTCTCAAACTCCTGCCTGGCCTGGAAACGGTTTGCTCGGATGGACTCTACAGGTATGACTTCAATTCGTGGTGTGTCTTCTCTATTCACAGGCCTAACCCCCTGAATAAACTCGGCTAACAGCCCCAAGCCTCATAACCATATTTCTTCTCCGATGGGCTGCTCCCTTCTTAAAGGGGCTTCTTTTCAGGTTGGCCAGGACGACGAGGATACTTTGTGGGCACGGGGCCTTTGAGGCCGATGCAGATAAGGGTCCGCGAATCCCCAGATTCCGGTAGGCGAAGGTTAACTGTATCGCGAATGACACCATTGAGCTTAGTAAGGGCGGCCTGGCTCTCCTCTACCTCTTCATGAGCATCAGGACCCTTCATTGCAACCAGGATCCCCGTAGGCTTCAGAAGAGGGAGGCAGTACTCCAGGAGGACTGGGAGGCGGGAGACGGCTCGCGCAACAACCACATCGTAGCGCCCCCTCTCCTCTGTTCTTTGACCGAAATCCTCGGCGCGGCCGTGGATGGCGCGCAGGTTATGAAGGCCCATCTCCTTGGCGGCATGTTCCAAGAATCTCACCTTCTTCTGTGTCGAGTCCAGCAGGGAAAACCGCCAATTGTCCCTGACGGCCGCCAACACCAGACCTGGAAATCCCGCCCCCGAGCCTACATCAACAATATCGGCGGAAACACCAGCAGAGGGCATATCATTGGAAGCAACAAGCGCTGTCAATGAGTCAAAGAGGTGCTTCTCAAGGAACTGGTCTGGTCCGGTTATCGCCGTCAAGTTCAGCCGCTGGTTCCAATCAATCAACTCTCGATACAGGGTCTCGAACTGAGCTAGTTGCCCTGGCTCAAGGGTCAGGCCCAGCTCTTCAAAGGCCCAGCCTTTCAGCTGAACAAGATTGAGAGAAGTCACCTTCCATCACCCCGGTTTTCGGCCTGGGCCCTTCCCCCACTTCTCCTCAGTCCCTCAAGGTAGACAAGCAAGACTGAGATGTCTGCTGGTGTCACTCCCGGAACCCTCGCAGCCTGACCAACAGAGAGCGGGCGTACCTTCTTGAGCTTCTGTCGTCCCTCTGTGGATAGGCTCGGGACATCCTCATAGTCTAATCCCTCTGGGATCTCTCGCGACTCCATCGCTCGAAATCGTCTGACCTGAATCTCCTGCTTTTCTATGTATCCCTCGTACCCTATCTCAATCTCCGCGGCCCCAGAAACCTCTGGCATGACATCTGCCCCTGCAGGGTCCAAGGGTGCAAGGTCACGGTATGATATCTCCGGCCGCTTGATCAGGTCAGCCAGTGCAGCGGGTTCTCTCAGCGGGCTACTGCCAGCTTTTTCCAGTATCTGGGCTAGGGCTGCGGTTGGCTGTATCATCGTCTTCCGAAGCCTTGAGATCTCCATCTCGATGTTCTTCACTTTATCCCGGTAGCGCTGATACCTCTCTTCGCCTATCAAACCGATCTCATGGCCCTTCTCTGTTAACCTTCTATCGGCGTTCTCCTGCCTCAGCAGAAGCCTGTACTCAGCCCTTGAAGTCAACATCCGATAGGGCTCGTCCACACCCTTTGTGACGAGGTCGTCTATGAGAACCCCGATATATGCCTCCGACCTGTCGAGGATGAGGGGGGGAGCCCCCCTCATCTTCTGGGCGGCGTTAATTCCGGCCAGGAGTCCCTGGGCTGCAGCCTCTTCATAGCCGGAGGTCCCGTTGACCTGGCCGGCGAAGAATAGGCCTTCAGCTGCCTTTGCCTCAAGGCTTAATTTGAGCTGTGCCGGATCAACATAGTCGTATTCAATGGCGTATCCCACCCGGATAATCTCGGCTCCGCCCAATCCGGGAATGGAGCGGAGGGCCTCTATCTGGACATCCTCAGGCAGGCTTGTGGAGAATCCAAGGACATACATCTCCTCCGAGGTTAACCCTTCAGGCTCCAGAAATATTTGATGACGGTCCTTATGAGGGAACTTTACAATCTTATCCTCAACGGAAGGGCAGTAGCGCGGGCCTGTTCCCTCAATGGTACCGCTGAAGAGAGGGGCGCGGCCCAGGTTGCTCCGGATAATCTCATGTGTCCTCTCGGTGGTATACGTGAGCCAACAGGGCAGTTGCGGGATGTCTCTGGGCTCCGGAAAGAAAGAGAAAAACCCTGAGCCACGTGTGCCCTCCTGTATCTTCATCTTATCGAAATCGACGCTGCTGCCGTCAATCCTGGGAGGGGTGCCTGTCTTAAACCGGCCAACCTCAAACCCGATCCGGCGCAGGCTCTCGGAGAGACCAACAGCAGATAACTGCCCATTGGGCCCTGAAGCTATCTTTGTTTCTCCGGTGATGACCTGGCTATCCAGATAGACACCAGCAGTGACAATTACAACACCGGCCCTAAAGAAACCACCTGTCCGGGTCAGAACGCCCTCAACCCTTCCGGCGGTATCGGTCAGAACCTCGGTGACCAGCCGCTGTTTTACATCAAGGTTTTCTTGAGAGAACAGGGCCTCTAGCATGTAGCGCTGATAGGCAGTCTTATCTGCCTGAGCCCGTAATGCCTGAACTGCAGGGCCCTTTCCAGTGTTGAGCATACGGACCTGAATCATGGTGGCATCAATCGCCCGGCCCATCTCACCACCCAGGGCGTCAATCTCTCTGACAAGGTGCCCCTTGGCAGGGCCGCCAATCGAGGGATTGCACGGCATCAGGGCAACATTCTCAAGATTGAGGGTCAACATCAGGGTGCGCAGGCCAAGTCGAGCGGCAGCCAAACCAGCCTCGCAGCCTGAGTGTCCTGCCCCGATAACAATAACATCATACTCTCCCGCTTCAAACACCTGATCTCACACCCTGTATTCGCCCTAGGGCTTGCCCCTCACTTACCAAGGCAGAAACGACTGAATATCTCATCAAGCAGATCCTCGCTGGCGGTAGCGCCTGTAACCTTACCAAGCCACTCAATACCCCGCCGCAGCTCCACTGATGCCAGGTCCAGCGGCAAGCCCTCCCTGATGGTATCTGCTGCGGCCTTCAGTTCTTCCAATGCCGCCCGCAGGGACTGCTCTTGCCTGGCGTTGCTAACAATAGCGCTCTCCCCCGGCTTAGCCTCTCCTGCTATGAACATCTCCTTGACGACATCCTGGAGAGTCTCAAGTCCTGTTCCCTCTAGAGCTGATACCTCCATAAGAGACCAGTGCCCCTGAAACTCCTCGGCCTCCATTACCGTGGCCCTGCTCAGTTTGGATCTCTCCTTGTCAATCTTGTTAATGAGAACCATGGCGTTGAGGTCGGCAATGTCTTTCATCAGTTGCCTGTCCTCTCCTGCCAGGCCGCCAGTGCCATCGAGAACCAGAAACACCAAGTCTGCGTGACCCAGAGCGTCTCGCGTCTTTTTTACTCCAATGCTCTCAACAGCATCACTGGTTTCTCTAATGCCTGCAGTATCAATGAGGACAACAGGAAAACCACCCAGGTTCAGGTTTTCCTCAATCAGATCCCTGGTTGTCCCCGGGATCTCTGTGACGATGGCTCTATCCTCAAGAAGCAAGGCATTCAATAATGATGACTTGCCTACGTTTGGCTTGCCCACAATTGCAATTCTGAGGCCGTCTCGAACCATCCGGCCGAAACTGGCCGTTTCAAGCAGCCGCCCTATCCCACCGATGGCATCGTCGATCAACTGTAGTATCTGTCTTCCGTCAAGGGGGGCTAGGTCCTCCTCCGGGTAATCCACATGCGCCTCTATCCCCGCCAAAGCTGCCAACAGGCCTGCGTGGAGCTGACCAACGGCACCGCCGAGCCGGCCTTGAAGCTGAGCTACCGCCACTCCCAGGCCTTTGCTGGTCCTGGCTCTAATGACATCAATGACGGCCTCGGCCTGACTCAAATCCATTCGGCCATTGAGAAAGGCCCTCTTCGTGAACTCGCCCGGCTCCGCCAACCTTGCTCCCTCTCTCAGAACAACCCCGAGGATCTCTCCGAGAGCCGTGAGACCACCGTGGCCACTTATCTCCACGATGTCCTCAGCGGTATAGGATCGAGGCCCGCGCATAACAGTCACCAAAACCTCGTCAACCACCCTCTTTGCATCAGGGTCAACGATCTTTCCATAGTTGACACTGTGAGTTGGCGTCTCTTCCAGGGACTGCTTACCCTTGAAAACCCTATTACACACCCCAATGCTACCAGGACCGCTGACTCGAACTATTCCGATCCCTCCTTCACCAAGGGGGGTGGAAATCGCGGCAATGGTATCATCAAACATTGTGGTAGCCTTCCCGTTAGTGGTAGCTTTCTCTTTGATAGTCTTCATATTGGCAATCGTCTCCATGGTAGAGCGCCTATAAGCAGGCCGTCCCCACAACAAAAAGGGCGACAGTCCTGAGTGACCGCCGCCTTAATCCCTCTTACTATCTCCTGGTCTTCAATCCGGGCTCAGTCCGATCCGCGCTCAATCACTACCTTGCGGTAGGGCTCTTCTCCTTCACTACGGGTCTCGACCTGAGAATATTCTCTTAACGCAAGGTGGATCACCCGGCGGTCTTGGGGAACCATTGGTTCCAGGACTGCCCTTCTACCGCTCTGTATCACCTTGCGAGCCATCCTTTCAGCCAGACCGATCAAGGTCTCCTCGCGCCGCTGACGATAGTTGGCCGTGTCCAGAACAACCCTCACGCTGTCATCGCATAGCCGGTGGGCAGCGATATTGACCAGATACTGAAGGGAATCAAGGGTGTTACCTCTTCGCCCGATGATAATTCCGGGGTTGTCTGCCTCTATGTCAAAATGGTAGTAGCCATCGATCTCCTCGGTGAAATGGGCTTGTCCCGATATACCCATCCCATTGACTATCTCCGTAACAAACTCTGAGATTACGTCCTGCGGTTTCGGCAGTAATTCCAAGCGTACCATGGCTTCCTTGCCGCCAATGATGCCAAGAAAACCACCGCCTCCTTCTTGAAGAACATCTACAGATACTTCGCCCCGGGATGCCCCCAATTCTGTAAGGCCCGCCTCTATTGCTTGATCTACTGTCTTTCCGGTAGCCTCAACTGACTTAACCATCCTGTTTGGACGCTCCCTTCAAAAAGTCCAGCCCCACTAATCAAGCATCACCATCAGCCGACCATGCGGTTTATAATAACCTGCTGAATAACGCCAATCCCGCTGCTTACGACCCAATACAGGGCCAGCGCCGCGGGAAAGCGAGTGGAGAACCACCCTATAAACAGAGGCATCATCCACTGGGTCGCCTTACTGGTCGGATCCACGGTTGCAGTGGTTGTTAGCTTGGTTTGCAAGAAGGTGGCGACAGCCGCAAGGACAGGGAGAATGAACCAGGGATCGGGAACGCTGAGGTCTGCTCCAGAGATTGCAGGGGTCAACCACAGGAAGGTTGGGACCGTTGAGTACTGGAATGCCTCAAGAGCTCTGAAGAACGCGATGATAAAGGGGAACTGCACCAGTAAGGGCAAGCATCCCATCAAGGGGTTGACTCCGTGCTCCTGCCAGAGCTTCCATGTCTCTGTGTTCTTCGCCTGCGGATCATCCTTGTACTTCTTCTCAAGCTTCTTTATCTCTGGTTGGAGATCTTGCATCTTCTTCATTGACCTCATCTGCGAGAAGGTAAAGGGAAAGAGAAAGATCCGTACAATAACGGTAACAGCAATGATGGAAAGCCCATAGTTGCCCAAGAGAGCATAGAAGTAATCAATTCCAAAAATATTCAGGTTAACTAACGCTGCCCAGATCTCTACCAGAAAGTTCAAAAGGGCTGCCTCCTCTAAATTAGCCGCCTCCAAAGATCTCTAATACGAAAAGGCGGTCACTCGTTTCTTAGGGAACGGGGTCATAACCACCAGGGTGGAAGGGGTGGCACCTCAAAATCCTCTTGAGGGCCAGGGAACCCCCTCTTGCAGCCCCGTACTTCTCGACCGCGGTTAGAGTATAAGCGGAACATGTTGGATAGAAACGACAGGTGGGCGGCTTTACTGGCGATAGAAATCGTCTATAGAACCTGACCACCGCCAATAGTATGGACTTTACCATCTGGCATCAATCCTTACTCAAACCCGCCTGGGCCAAAAGCTGCTCCATTGTTTGGCCGAGAAGGCGAAAGTCTATGTCCCTTAGTCCTATTCTGGGAACCCAAACTAAATCATATCCCCCGCTGACGCCCTCGTGGACCTGCTCAAAGGCTGACTTTAACCGGCGCTTAATGAGATTCCGAACCACTGCCTTACCATGCCGACGACTTACCGAAAAACCTGCCCTGGTAATGTTAAGGTCGTTGGACAGGTAGTAAAGGATTAGCCAGCGCTGGGCTAATCTGCGCCCTCTGGCATAGACCCTGTTAAAGTCGCTACCTCTCTTGAGCAAGAATCGGCTGTTCACAACCTAAGCAGAGATCCTCTTCCTGCCTTTGCGACGACGGCGAGACAGTACCCTTCTCCCGCCCTTTGTCGACATACGCTTCCTGAAACCGTGATCCTTTTTCCTCTTTCTCTTATTCCGCTGCAGTGTTCTCTTAACCATGAATATTACCCCCTAAAAACAAATCTGCGGGCAAAGCCCGGCAGGCATAAAATTCCTTGCTAATTATATAGGATTGCCTACTGGGCGTCAAGAAAGGCCGCAGTAAGGGAAGGCCCTCTCTCTACTGGTAATTTTCTTCATGCAACAGGAGATTGCCCCTCTCTTGTCAAATACGATTCTAGTTTTGTAACTGCTTTTTGAATGCCACCGCATCTTCAATAGGGCCCTGTTGATAACTCTGTGCAAAACCTTTTATAACAGCCGATTTTCTGATTATCCAGGGGTTGTTGACCCCTGAGACCAGTTCCCAATCACCACGGCAGGGTTAAAGTGGCCCGGACCGTTGTTATCAACAGCCGTTGTCCATTACTGTTGATAACCCTGTGGATAAAGCATAAAAGACCAGCTATACCCCGGTTTCCTCCTGTGTGTAATCGAACATTAATTCGGAGGGAACACACATTCTAAAAGCAGTGGCTAACTGGAGGTCACATCGGGAAGCAACCGGGTAGCCTGCCGGGCTAGATCAGAACGCAGCTCGGCTCTTTTTGTCAGAACCTGTGGATAACTTGTGCATAATTCTCTTGTTTGAGATAGCCAGGAGGCAATAGATATGAGCACTGACCTGCAAGACCTGTGGAACTCTGTATTGGAGTCATTACAGCAGCAGCTACCTCAAGATAGCTACGAGGCCTGGTTAGAAAGCACAAAGCCCCTGGGCCTGTATGGAGACACAATGGTTGTAAGCGTGGTAAACGAATTCGCGCGCAACTGGTTACGATCTCGCTATGAGAACACCCTAAAGGGTACATTAAGCGAGATTGCGGGGCGGGACATCATACTGAAGTTCGTAGTCCCCAGGACCGATGCGATTTCTCACGCAGAGACTGCCTCCACCGCGCCGCTGTCAGTGGAGCCCACTTCAGAATCAGGCAGTATCGGGGTGATTACCCCCGCAGACGTGGTTGGCCAGGCCCTTAACCCCAAGTATACCTTTGACTCCTTTGTAATTGGTAACAGTAATCGCTTCGCCCATGCTGCGGCTATTGCGGTTTCAGACCGGCCTTCACAGGCCTACAATCCGCTTTTTCTCTACGGCGGTGTTGGCCTGGGCAAAACCCACCTGATGCAGGCGGTGGGTCATCGCGTTCTCAGCCAAAGACCAGACTACAAGATTGCCTACATCTCATCAGAGACCTTTACAAATGAGATGATCTCCTCTATCCACAACAATACGACCTTTGAGTTCAGGAATAAGTACCGCACAATTGATGTTCTCCTGATTGACGACATTCAGTTTGTCGCCGGCAAGGAAGGAACCCAGGAAGAGTTCTTCCATACATTCAACGCCCTTCATGAGGCAAACCGCCAGATTGTGATATCCAGCGACAGGCCTCCTAAGGAGATTACCTCCCTCGAAGAGCGGTTGCGCTCCCGTTTTGAATGGGGCCTCATTTGCGACATTCAGCCACCGGACTTTGAGACGCGTGTCGCCATTCTCAGGAAAAAGGCCGAGTTAGAGGGCCTCATGGTACCAGACGATGTCCTGAGCTTCATGGCAAACAAGATCGACACGAACATCCGCGAATTGGAGGGCGCCCTTATAAGGGTGATCGCCTATGCCTCCCTGGTGGATTCGGAAATAACGAAGGAACTATCTCAAGAGGCGCTGAAGGACATTCTCCCTGCTGCCAAATCGCAGCCTGTTACAATACCTCTGATTCAGCGTATCGTTGCCAACTGGTTCGACCTGGGGGTCCAGGACATGAAGGGCAAGTCAAGGGCCCGATCCGTCAGTTACCCGCGCCAGATAGCGATGTACTTCTCGCGGGAGCTGACTGACTCGTCCCTACCCCAAATAGGAGACGAGTTCGGAGGGCGCGACCACACAACAGTAATGCACGCCCATGAGAAGATCTCAACGCTTAAAGGCAGTGACAGAGAGGTCCTTGCCTTACTGAGCGAGATTGAGAAGAGACTGAGAAACCAATGATCTCTCAGCAATTAGTTGCTCTGAGGTCTGTGGAAAACGCTCTTAATTAACTGTGGATGGACTGGGGATAAGCTAGTTTTTGAATAGGCCTGTGGATGAGTTGTTAGTTACCCACAGAATGATGCACAGCTTTATCACAGGTCAAAAACGTGATTTAGCTACTGTTTCCCGGGTTTTCCACACTATCTACACTACTACTACTACTACTGTGTTTAAGTTTAAACCTATTAGTTTTAGGAACTACCTGTGCATAAAGTGAGGGGGTTGAGAGGTTTGAGGTTTTCTATCGATCAAAAGGTGTTTTCACAAGCAGTCCACAAAGCCCAACGAGCTGCTGCTACCCAAAGCACTTTTCCGATTCTGTCTGGTATCATGCTTGAGATCACCGATGATGATCTGGTTCTATCAGCTACGGACTATGAGATCAGCCTGCAGATGACCATCACAGGGATTGATGTGGAACAGCCTGGCGTGAGCGTTCTACCAGCAAGCATTCTTGGTGATATTATCCGACGGGTTCCAGAAGATAGGGTTACGCTGTCTGTTGACAGCGGCAATAAGGCCACCATTAAGTGGGGACGATCTGAGGTTCAGATTAACGGCTTTGCCCCGCAGGAATTTCCCGCCCTGCCCGAAGACGCCCAAGACAGCGGGATCAAGTTGGACCCAGTCCACCTGAAGAAGGCCATTCAGCAGACCATTTTCTGCGCCTACAGGGATGAAACACAGCCTGCCCTGACGGGGCTACTCTTTGACTTTGATGATCAGCACATCAATGTGGTGGCCACCGATGGCGCCAGGATGGCACTGAAGAATCTCGATGTCCTTGAGGGGCATCTTGAAAGAGAGTTCATTGTCCCGGCCAAGTCCATGGCTGAAATAAGCCGCCTCCTTGACGAGGTCTCGGGACCAGTTACTCTCAGGACCACTGGGAGTCAGGCCTTCTTCATGACACCAGACATGGTATTCACAAGCCGATTAATAGATGCTCAGTTTCCGCGGTACAAACAGATACTGCCGTCGGACTATTCAACGGTAATGACCCTTGACCGCGGCCCATTTCTTGCCACCTGTGATCGCTGTCAGTTGATAGCAAGTGCTCAACAAGGCTCGCCCCGGGTGGATCTATCCATGGCAGATGAGCTTCTTCTGGTTCGGTCTGCCTCCAAGGTCGGTAAGGTTGCTGAGGAGGTCGCGGCAACTGTTGATGGAGATCCCCTTGATATTTCTTATGACGTTCGTTACCTCCTGGACAGCTTGAAGAACATAGCCAATGACGAGGTACGCTTTGAGTTTACAGGAAAGACTAGTATAAGCAGGATGAGACCGGCTGATGACGAGGAAAGGTTGTTCTACATCCTGCTTCCTCTTCAACTGTAGAAGGGGGTATCCCCCGGTGGTTCACACCACCGGGGTGCCTCTAACATAAGGGGCCACTTCATTGCATGATACTGACTAATCTGGAGCTCAGAAACTTCAGAAACTACCGAGAGCAGGTAGTGGAGCCTGCTCCCGGCCTTAACCTGCTTGTGGGTGGAAACGGCCAGGGGAAGACCAACCTGCTGGAGGCCATCTATCTATTCAGTACGGGAAGATCGCATCGTACCCACAGGGATGCTCCTTTGGTCAGGTTTGACTCCTCCTGGTATGATTTGAGGGCAGAGGTTACTGGCGTTCATGGCGAGCTGTCGCTACGCATCACCTACGAGGTTGATAAGGGGAAGAGGGTTTATATAAACGGTTCCCCCCAGGAGAGGGTGTCGGACCTGCTTGGGGTCTTGAGTTCTGTTCAGTTCTCCCCTGAGGACCTAGTCCTTGTCAAGGGGCCGCCGGCGGCAAGGCGTTCCTATCTTGATAGTATGCTCAGTCAGGCAAGCAAGACCTATTATCATTACCTCTCTGAGTACAGCCGGGTCTTGGCCCAAAGGAATCAGGTCTTGAAGGGTATTAATAGGCAGCCTTCCCTAAAGTACACCCTTGAGGTGTGGGACAGTAAGCTGATTGAAAGTGGCAGTCAGCTCATGACCCGCCGCGCCGAAGCTGTTGATAATCTGTCGAGTTATATATTGAGATCGCACTCGAGGATAGCCCCGGGGTCTGTAGGCTTCGAGTATAGGCCTTCCCTTGGAGAAGGCGCTGATGTTGGCAGCATCCCAGATAGCCTTAGCGAATGGGAAGAGGCCTACGGAAAGGTAATTGAGAAGAACAGGACAACGGAGATCACTAGGGGAATCACTTTACAAGGCCCTCATAGGGATGACATCCATATAACCCTTGGGGGCAATGAGGCGCGGCTCTATGCCTCCCAGGGCCAGCAGCGAACGATATCCCTGGCATTGAGAATGGCTGAGCTTGGTTTTATAGAGGATGCCATCGATGACAGACCGCTTCTGCTCCTTGATGATGTCTTTTCCGAGCTTGATGAGGGGCGAAGATCATCACTTCTGGAGCTCCTATCCGACTCATACCAGACTATACTGACGTTGACTGACCTGGACGGGCTACCAGAAGAGATCATTCCGCAAGAGGGAAAGTGGTTGGTTGAGAACGGCACCCTCAGGGAGGTGGCGCCGTGAAAGAGATGGCAAGAGCCATCACTGAGGTCTTTGATGAGTTTGGCCTTCACAAAAGGGTTCAGCAGGCCCGGGCTATGGACCTCTGGGCTGACGCCTGTGGCAGGGAAATGGCGGACAAAACCAGAGCGGAACGGGTCGGTGGCGGTGTATTATTTGTCAAGGTCGCCAATTCTTCTTGGGCGCAGGAATTAGTATTCCATAAAAGCAGGTTGAGAGCAAAGATAAATGGTGTCCTCGGTGGGGATTTCATAGAGGACATTCATTTCACTGTTGGGGACTTTGCGCAACAAGAGACCGCACCCACAGAAGATCAAAGCCTCGACTACCAGCAGGAGTGGCGTTCGCTTGATTTGAGCCCTTCTGATAAAAAGGCAGTAGCTTCAGCTGTAGAGCTGGTCTCGGACCCCAGGATAGCCCAGGCGTTACAGGGGTTTCTCGAAGATGAGAAACGCCGGCGCAAGTGGCGCATTGCCCAGGGCTGGACCCCCTGTATTTGCGGAGGGTTAATACCCCCCGATGAAGAAGTCTGTGTACACTGCCAGCGTCTAGATGATGGCCCCGCTGCTTCAGGCCACGAAAAGGTTATTGCTGACCCGGAGCAGAAGGTGGTAAGACAGCATCATGAAGGGTCTGGTTCCAATATCAGGGGAATTTTACAAGAGGCTCCTTGGTTAAACTATAGACAGGTATGTGCTATCCTTCCAGGCATATCTGAGAAGGAGTTCTCGTCCATCCATTCCCAGCTATTAGAGGAGCTTGAGGGGGCGTTGGCCAGGGTGGCAGCCACCAGTGAAGGAAGCGCCCCCGATGGAGATCTGGAGAAGGTGTGTACCAACGTGATGATGAGGGTGGGCAAACCCCCTGATGAGATAGATTTTGCCACTGCTGCAGAGGTCCTGGGCAGTGATGTCGCTGCCAAGGTCTTCTGTAAAGAAGAAGGATCGTCTGGTGGAGAAGGGAACGGTTTTGATGGATAGAGACATTACCATTGCTGACGGCAACACTGAGAACGGTGAGCGACAGTACACTGAGGATCAGATTCAGGTTCTCGAAGGGCTCGAGGCTGTGCGCCGCCGGCCCAGTATGTATATTGGGAGCACCGGCCCAAAAGGCCTTCATCATCTGATCTGGGAGGTTGTCGATAACTCCATCGACGAGGCCCTGGCCGGAGTGTGCGACGCCATTCACGTCCATCTCAAAGAAGATGGCACCATAACCGTAGGTGACAACGGCAGTGGTATCCCAGTCGGCGTTCACAAGGGGACAGGGCGCCCTACCCTGGAAGTAGTCCTTACAATGCTGCATGCCGGGGGGAAATTCGATACCGGCGCCTATAAAGTTAGTGGGGGTCTCCATGGGGTAGGCGTCTCCGTGGTAAACGCCCTCTCAGAGTGGTTGGTGGCGGAGATAAGGCGAGACGGTGAGATTCACCGCCAGCGCTTTAGCAGGGGGATACCGGAAACCCCTATTACTGTCGTGGGCCAGACTGAAGACACAGGCACGACCATAACCTTTAAACCAGATAGAGAGATATTTGATACTGTCGAGTTTGAGCGCGATGTCATTGCCACTCGCTTGAGGGAGTTGGCATTTCTAAACAAAGGACTCCTGATTGTATTCACTGATGCAGAGGGAAAGGAAGAGCGGTACCACTATGAAGGTGGCCTCTTGTCCTTTGTTGAGTTCCTGAACAAGAATAAGGATGCCCTGCACAGCAAGGTCATCTACCTTGAGGCTGAGCGAGACGAGGCCAGCATTGAGGTGGCAATCCAGTACAATACGGGGTATACCGATCTCCTCCACTCTTTTGCCAACAACATTCACACCAAGGAAGGCGGCACCCACGAATCGGGATTCAAGGCAGCCCTTACGCGAGTTATCAACGACTATGCCCGAAAACAGGGGCTGTTAAAGGAGAACAATTCCAATCTCAGTGGTGACGATGTCAGGGAAGGCCTTACGGCTGTCCTCAGCGTGAAATTATTACACCCTCAGTTTGAAGGACAGACAAAGACTAAGCTGGGAAACAGTGAGATTAGAGGACTGATCGAATCAATCTGCGCTGAGGAGCTTTCCACATTCCTTGAGGAGAACCCCTCCGTTGGCAAGGCCATTGTAAATAAAGCCATTACAGCCCGCCGGGCGCGAGATGCCGCTCGCAAGGCGCGTGAACTCACCCGGAGAAAGGGCGCCCTGGAGATAACTTCACTGCCAGGCAAATTAACAGACTGCACCGTCAGGGACCCGTCTGAAGCGGAGCTCTTCATCGTGGAGGGAGATTCTGCTGGGGGTTCGGCCAAACAGGGACGGGAGCGACGCTTCCAGGCCATTCTGCCCCTCCGCGGCAAGATTATCAATGTGGAGAAGGCCCGCCTTGACAAGGCCCTGAATAATAACGAGATTAGAGCGATGATCACAGCGCTGGGTACAGGGATTGATGACGACTTTGATCTTGGGAAGGCTCGCTATCACAAGATAATCATTATGACTGATGCTGATGTAGACGGCTCCCACATTCGCACGCTGCTGCTGACCTTCCTGTATAGGTACATGCCCGAGCTGATTGAAGCCGGCTATGTCTACATTGCTCAACCCCCACTGTACCTGGTCAGGAAGGGCAAGGAGGAACACTACGCCTATTCAGATGATGCCCTGGAACGTCTTCTGGCGGAGATGGGCAGAACCGGTATTAACATTCAGCGCTATAAGGGTCTTGGGGAGATGAACCCGGACCAGCTATGGAATACCACAATGGATCCCGATACCAGAACCTTGCTTCAGGTGTCTCTTGAGGACGCCCTAGCCGCTGACGAGATGTTTACGGTCTTGATGGGCCATAAGGTGGAACCGAGGCGCGATTTCATTCAGAAACACGCCAAGGATGTCAGGTATCTTGACACCGTTGGTTAAAGGGCGCAGCCCGAGTCTTGAGGAAGGAAGATAGTATTGGAAGCAGAGACAAAGGGAAAAGTCATCCCAATCCGCATAGAAGACGAGATGAAGCAGTCCTACATCGATTACGCTATGAGCGTTATCGTAAACAGGGCTCTTCCCGATGTTCGCGACGGATTAAAACCGGTCCATCGTCGCATCCTTTATGCCATGCGCGATCTTGGCCTTCAGCCCAACCGGCCTCACAAGAAGTCGGCCAGGGCTGTTGGTGAGGTCCTCGGCAAATACCATCCCCACGGAGAATCTCTCTACGATACAATGGTTCGACTCGCCCAGGACTTTGCTATCCGCCACACCCTGGTAGACGGACATGGCAACTTTGGTTCTATAGATGGTGACCCCCCGGCGGCCATGCGCTACACCGAGGTCCGAATGACCCAGTTGGCCACGGAGATGCTGCGAGACATTGAGAAGGAGACTGTTGACTTCTCCCCTAACTTTGACGAGACACTGCAAGAACCAACGGTTCTGCCATCGCGCTTTCCGAATCTGTTGGTCAATGGATCCTCCGGGATCGCCGTTGGGCTTTCCACGAACATTCCCCCCCACAACCTGGGTGAGGTAATAGATGGTGTCCTGCTGCTGGCTGACGATCCAGATGTGGGAGTCAAGAGGTTGATGAGAGTCATAAAGGGTCCTGACTTCCCCACCGGCGGCCTTATCTTGGGACGCGGCGCCATCCGGTCTTGTTATGAAAAGGGACGGGGACGGATCCGGATGCGGGCCAGGACCGAAATACAGGAAGACGATAACGGGAAGTCCCGCATCATTGTCCATGAGATCCCCTACCAGGTCAACAAGTCTTCTCTGATCGAGAAAATTGCTGAGCTGGCTCGGGACAAGAAGATCCAGGGCATAACGGACCTGCGCGATGAGTCTGATAGAAGGGGCCTCAGGATCGTTATCGAGGTATCAAGAGGCGCCAACGCCAATGTCCTCCTGAACCGGCTCTTTAAGTACACCCAGTTGCAGCAGACCTTTGGCGCCATCATGATTGCCCTTGTTGACGGGGAACCAAGGACCCTTACCCTGAAGCAGATGCTGCACTATTACCTTGAGCACCAGAAAGAGATCATCATCCGGCGAACCCAATATGACCTCCGTAAGGCAGAAGACCGTGCCCACATCCTGGAGGGATTGAGGATTGCCCTGGCAAACCTGGATGCGATCATCGCACTGATCCGGGCTTCCGACGATGCCGATGAAGCCCGGGCAGGGTTGATGGCCAACTTTGGCCTCTCAGAGAAACAGGCCCAGGCCATCCTTGATATGCGCTTGCAGAGACTGACAGGCCTCGAACGCGACAAGATAGAGGTCGAATACAAGGAACTGCAAGAAAAGATTGCGCACTACAGGGCCATTCTTGGCAGTGAGCAGATGGTTCTCGACATTGTCAAGGACGAGCTTGGTGAGATCAAGGAGAAGTACGCTGATGAACGGCGGACAGACATCACTGCCCCCGTTGACGCCCTGGAGATAGAGGACCTCATCAGTGAAGAAGATATTGTCATTACTATTACCCACGAGGGCTATGTCAAGCGGGTACCTGCTGATGCCTACAAAACCCAGAGGCGGGGTGGCAAAGGGATTATAGCTACAAGCACCAAGGAGACGGACTTTGTGGAGCATGTATACACTACAACGACTCACCACTTTGTCCTGTTCTTTACCAATATGGGGAAGGTCTATTGTGTTAAGGGCTATCAAATCCCTCAGGCGGGAAGGCACGCTCGAGGTTCCGCAGTTATTAATATCATCCCCATTGAGCAAGATGAGGTCATCACCGCTGTCATCCCCGTCAAGGATTTTGACAGCAAAGACTTCCTGATTATGGCCACCGCTGAAGGGAAGGTAAAGAAGACAGCCCTTCCAGACTACTCTTACGTTAAGTATACCGGCATCAATGCCATCACCCTGCGGGAGGGAGACGAACTGGTTTCAGTGCGGTTGACACCGGCTGAAGAGGACAAGGATATATTCCTCGTTACCCGCAAGGGAATGTCCATCAGGTTTAATGAATCAGAGGTTCGCCCGATGGGTCGGACGGCTCAGGGGGTAAAAGGCATTAACCTGTCAGATGCTGACCGCGTAGTTGGCATGGATGTCTACTATCCTGGTACGCACCTGCTTCTGGTTACCGCCAAGGGCTATGGGAAGAGGACGCCGGTAGAGGAGTACCGCGGTCAATCCCGGGGTGGAAAGGGACTTAAAACCGCCAACATGACCGATAGAATCGGCGATATAGTAGGGTTTAAGGTTGTTGACGACGATGCCGAGGTCATCCTGCTGTCGCAAGAGGGAAGCATCATCCGCATTCCGGTAGCGGGTGTATCCGTTCAGAGCCGATATAGCCAGGGAGTGACCCTGATGCGGTTCGATCAGGGCGACAGGATAGTCTCGCTGGCGCAGGTGGCCAACGGTGGGGATGAGGAGATTGACCCTGAGAACGGGGTAGAGGGCGAAACACATGGTGACCAAGACAGCGGATCAGAAGAAGACTTGTAAGAATAGCAAAGGAGCCGGGGAAGGGACGGCCGGCGCATACCGGATAATCCCCCACACAGCAGATACAGGATTGAGCATTGAGGCCCCCTCTCTTGAGGGCCTCTTTTTTCAGGCGGCGCTGGGCCTCTTTCAGCTCCTGACAGGGGTGTCATGTCGTCGGTTACACTTCGCGGGTTCCAGCGTTGTTACCATCGCGGCCCCGGATCTTGAGGGACTCTTTGTAGACTGGCTCAATGAGCTCATATACCTCCTTGAAACGGAGCATCAATATACAATTGCCAGCAGCCTCTCAGTGGAGGTCGCAGCTCCCCACCGAGGTCAGGCTGACGAGAAGGCCAATGGAAAGATTGAGGCCAGGAATGACAGGGGTGTAAGGCTACGAGCCGAAACGAGATCAAGGCCGGTGTCGGGAGGGCCAGCGGTGACCTCCGAGATAAAGGCCGCTACCTACCATAATCTGAAAATAGAGGAGGATACCGATGGTATCTGGCGGGCAACGGTAATCCTGGACCTGTAGCACATTACAACCCAGGGTACCTTCGGCTTAAGGGCAGTTTTGACACATGGAGGTTTGATGGACATGACCCAAAACTGGAAGGGGTTCTTGAAGAGGGTTGACGGCAACTGTTGGGAGATATCAGAGAGTTATGGGGACTACATGCGGGTTCCCGGGCGGATATTTGCCAGTGAGGAGCTCCTCGATGACATCCTGAGCGATAATGCTCTGCAGCAGGTGGCCAATGTGGCTTCTCTGCCAGGCATTGTGAGGTACTCGTTGGCAATGCCCGATATCCACTGGGGCTACGGTTTCCCTATTGGCGGGGTTGCGGTGACGGATCCTGATCGGGGTGGTGTTATCTCACCCGGAGGGGTTGGCTATGACATCAACTGCGGTGTGCGAATACTCCGTACCAATCTCTCACTACCAGAGGTGAAGAGGAAACTGCCAGAGTTGGCCGATAGCCTGTACAAGAGGGTTCCCTCTGGGGTGGGGTCAAAAGGACCTATCACCCTGGACAATGACGAATTGAACCAGGTTCTAAGTCATGGATCAGCCTGGGCGGTCATGGAGGGCTATGGTTGGGACGAAGATTTGGAATATACTGAAGCCGGTGGCGCCTTGCCAGGGGCAGATGCGAGAAAGGTCAGCGCCAAGGCGCAGAAACGAGGCTTCAACCAGCTCGGAACCCTTGGGTCGGGGAACCACTTCCTCGAGATCCAGGTGGTCGATGCCATCTATGATGAGAAGGTAGCCGAAGCCTATGGTTTGGAGTTGGGGATGGTCTGCGTTGCCATTCACTCCGGATCTCGCGGCCTGGGGCACCAGGTCTGCAGCGACTATCTATCTGTGATGAACAGGGCTGTTAAAGACTATGAGATTGACCTACCAGACCGACAGTTGGCCTGCGCCCCCTTGAATTCTCGGGAGGGGCGAGACTACTCTGCGGCCATGGCCGGCGCGGCAAACTACGCCTGGGCAAACCGGCAGTGCCTTACCCATTATGTTCGGAAAATCACATCTGAGGTTTTTGGCGCAAGTCCAGAAGACCTGGGGATGGGGCTAGTCTATGACGTAGCTCATAATATCGCCAAGTGGGAGAAGCACGAGGTTGACGGTGAGGAGAAGACACTCTGCGTTCATAGGAAGGGCGCCACAAGGTCCTTCCCGCCAGGGCACCCTGATGTGCCAGAAAGATACCGTGAGGCAGGGCAGCCCCTACTGGTGCCTGGTGATATGGGAACCTTCTCCTATATGCTCGCCGGGTTGGAGGGAGCAATGCTAAAGACCTTCGGTTCCGCCTGCCATGGAGCTGGACGCAGGATGAGTAGATCCGCCGCGAAGAAAAGCATCTCTGGAAAGGAGCTCAAACAAGAGTTGCACCGCCAGGGCATCATTGTTCGAGCCGCAAGCAATGTCACAATTGCGGAGGAAGCACCAGAGGCATATAAGGACGTGAATCTGGTGGTGGGCGCCACAGAAGGAGCGGGCCTGGCCGCACGGGTTGCGAGAATGCGACCGCTGGCGGTTGTGAAAGGTTAATTCATCATAATTTGATTCAGAAAGTTTGATCCCGAAAGGTTGGTCCCGATGGAATCCCGCGGCAGCAACAATAACCAGGAATACATAACGGTACTCGAAAAGGCCACCCCTGAGAAGATGATGAGCCTGTTTGACTCACTGGGGATTGGGCGGGCTGCTACCTACATCATCAAGGTAAACTGGAGTATGGCTGAGCCCGGACTCTACACCGACGCCGCCGCCCTTGACACGATACTGGCGGCGCTTCCCGGCAGGAAGCTTGTTGTCGAAGGGCACAGCATGGGCAGGAATGATGGTTCCAAGTTCATTAGCCCCAAGAATCAGGGTGACGAAACCCAGTGGGTAAGGGAGCAGGAGCAGCGTTTTCTCGACGAAAAGGGTCTCACGGCTGTTCTACAGAAACATCAGTGCCAGTACATCAATGTAACAGAGGAGTACTGGCAGGAGAAGTCCGTCCCCATTGAGCGGGTTCGCCTGGAGAACCCGCATCTGGCTCAATCAGAGCCGAAAATGACCTTTGGAGAATTCCTGGGGGTTGTTCCTGAAAAACTATACAGTGTCCGCAAGGATGCAGTCTTCATCAACCTGGCCAGGATGAAAATACCGCTGGAATCCGAGGAGATATTCAGCCTGAGTTTGAAAAACATGTTTGGCCTCATACCAACGGTGTCCCGGTTAGATTATCATAAGCAGTTGCCCCCTGCGGTTATTGACATTAACCGGGTCTACCAAGGGCTCTTTAATGTCTGGGGCGTCTGCGAGGGGATGAACTCCATAGTCCTCGGAACACCAAAGGGGAAATACGAGGTGCCCTGGAGCCGCTATGACCTGGTTGAGAAGGCGGGCCTTGTGGTGGTGGGAAGGCCTCTCTCTGCTGTTGACCGCTGCGCGGCGCGATTGCAGGGGGCCGATATTTCCGCGAGGAGCCTCATGAATTCTGCGAAAAAGGCTGGACTTTAGGGTATATCTGGGTTAGAATATGTTTCACATAGCTTTAGAGTTGCTGAAACCCGTTTGAGAGGGACCAGCAGGCAGATCACGAGTTGTGTACAGAGACCCGGGCACAGGCTGAGAGCCGGGCACAGCATCTGCTGCATCCACCCCTTGAGGAGCCAGTGTTGAGCTGGACGGGAGGCCCGCCGTTATCAGGGCACCCGAGATGACTGCATCTTGATTCTTAGGAGCCTTCAGCTGGTCCCGGAGAGATGCGCAGGTCAAATAGGGTGGCATCGCGGTTATCAACCCGCCCCTATATAAGGGCGGGTTTCTTATTAGCATGAAACAGTCTGGAACTAGGAAAGGAGCGGATAGCGGTGTTAGACCTGAGATTCATCAGAACCAATACTGAACAGGTGAGAGAAGCCCTGGCTAAAAAGAAGGGTGCGACTGAGTCCCTTGATGAACTCCTTGTGGTTGATGAGAATTGGCGCCGGGTTTTGCAGGAGGTTGAAGAACTGCGCGGCCAGAGAAACACGGTGTCTCATCAGATAGCGGAGTTGAAGAAGCAGAAGAAGGACGCCTCCGCGGAGATTGAGGCCATGCGCCAGGTGGCCGCCAGGATCAAGGAGCTCGAGGGGCGCCTTAAGGAACACGAAGAGCAGTTGGATCACCTGTTAATGCGGATCCCAAATATGCCGCACGATTCCGTTCCTGTTGGTGACGATGAAAGTGATAACAGACTAGTCCGCAGCTGGGGAGAGCCGAGGCAGTTTGGCTTCGAACCAAAGGCCCACTGGGACATCGGCCCGCAGTTAGGGATATTGGACTTTGAGCGGGCAGCCAAGATGGCAGGGGCTCGATTTGCCCTCAATCTGGGATTGGGCGCCCGCCTGGAGAGGGCCTTGATTAACTTCATGCTGGATCTGCACACAAGGGAGCACGGTTTTAAGGAGGCATTTCCACCATTCCTGGCCAGTACCGACTCCATGGCTGGAACCGGGCAACTCCCCAAGTTCGCTGAAGACATGTTCAGGGTAGAGGGTACAGATCTGTGGCTGATACCCACGGCGGAGGTTCCCATTACCAACATTCATCGCGAAGAGATACTGAAGGAGGAGGACCTGCCGTTGTACTACACCGCCTACAGCGCGTGTTTCCGCAGGGAAGCCGGCGCCCACGGCCGTGATACAAGAGGGCTGATCCGGCTCCATCAGTTTAACAAAGTTGAATTGGTGAAATATGTTAAGCCGGAAGACTCCTATGATGAACTGGAGACCCTGACCCGAGATGCTGAAAGGGTCCTGCAGTTGTTAGAGCTACCATATCAGGTTGTAACACTTTCGACCGGAGACATGAGCTTTGCCTCAGCCAAAACCTATGATCTCGAGGTCTGGCTGCCAGGATATAATACCTACAGGGAGATCTCGTCTTGCAGCAACTTCGAAGACTTCCAGGCCCGACGGGCAGGGATCAGGTTCCGGCGCTCTGGAGGAAATGTAGAGTTTGTGCATACACTGAATGGGTCAGGTCTTGCCATAGGCAGAACAGTGGCAGCTATACTCGAGAACTACCAGCAGGAAGACGGCAGTGTTCTTGTACCAGAGGTACTGCGCCCTTACATGGCTGCGGACCGCATTGCAGTTGATTTAGAGGAGTTAAATTGATATACTCATTGCACGAGTCGGCGCAGGAAAGCGTGCCGGCTCGCCTTGGGAGGAGTAGCGTAATTGGTAACGCACCGGTCTTGAAAACCGGCGCCCTTGCGGGCTTGTGGGTTCGAGTCCCTCCTCCTCCGCCAGACATAAGACGATTGGTGTCTGATTCCAGTTGTGGAGGGATAGCGTAACTGGTAACGCACCGGTCTCGAAAACCGGCGCCTTTGCGGGCTTGCGGGTTCGAGTCCCGCTCCCTCCGCACAACTACAGACCTGCTTGTAATAGCTTGAGTTGAAATTCAAGATGTGATACTATGATTAAGCACATTTTTTGATAGCTGTTTTTTTATATGGAAGGGTGGCCGAGCTGGCTGAAGGCGACGGTTTGCTAAACCGTTAAGGGGTCAACACTCCTTCGAGGGTTCGAATCCCTCCTCTTCCGCAGGATCGCACTCTATGCGCCCTTAGCTCAGATGGATTAGAGCGACTGACTACGGATCAGTAGGCCGGGGGTTCAAGTCCTCCAGGGCGCACACTCTGCAGACCCGCAGCACACCAGGTGGTGCGGGTCTGTGCTGTCTCTTGACGGCATTTCGAGGTCCAGAACACGACTTCATAGCTTCAGGAGGTACAGAGGATTGAGAACGAACATGGCGCAGCGAGTGCTGATCTTGGCAACCATACTAGTGGTATCTGTTTTGGCGGTAGCCTGTGGACAGACCCACACCACTACAACAAAACCGTTAACGTCAGGAGAAGGCATCACTACTTACAGCATAGAGGTTCAGTTTGATGCAGAAGACGCCACTTATTGCGCTCGGCAGGAAGTCGTCTACGTCAATAAGGAGAAGGTTTCGTTAACGGAGGTCTACTTTCATCTGTACCCAAACGCCTCTGGGCCAGATACCGTTCAGCTCTTGAAGGTTGAAGTGGATGGAAGAAGCGCCAGGTACGCCATTGAAGGAGAAGACGATACCCTCCTCAGGCTGGATTTAAGGGAGTCTCTCGCTCCTGGAGAGCCAGTCACTATTCACCTGAGCTTTCAGACCAGCTTGCCCGCTGCCCTTGAGAGGTTCGGCTATGGTCCAACCACCTACAACTTTGGGAACTGGTATCCGATTATCGCAGTCTACGAGAAAGATGGATGGCGATTAGATCCTTACCACACAATTGGAGACCCTTTCTACAGCGAGATTGCCAACTATAGAGTTGAGATAAATCTAGATGCCGACCTGGTGGCGGCCGCATCTGGTGATATCATCTGGGAAGAGATTTCGGGAGAAAGCAAGACTGTAGTGTTTTCCGGGGAAAGAATGAGAGATTTTGCATGGGTAGCAAGTCGTCACTTCAAGGTGTCGGAAACAGCGGTTGATGGTATCAGGATCAAGGTCTTCTCATTGACAGCTAATGAAGAGTATAACAGGTTTCTTGTGGATACTAGTCGTAGTGCCGTGGGGTTTTTTAACCAGAGCTTTGGACTATACCCTTACAATAGTTATTCCGTTGTGACTACCGACTATCCTAGCAGCATGGAATATGCGGGCTTGGTTATGATCAGGCCTAGTATCAATAGCACTGTCACCGAATCCCTCGAAATGGTTCTGGTCCATGAGACAGCCCATCAATGGTGGTATGGAGTCGTAGGCAGCGACCAGATTAACGAGGCCTGGCTTGATGAGTCCCTGGCAATCTATTCTGAGAAACTGTACTTTGACGCTGTCTATGGAAATCACCGTGGCGATGAATTTCAGAACAAGGTCCAGACCTGGTACTACCAGCGGAGAAGAGACATTGAAGGGCCAGAGAATATTCTAACGCCCCTTGGCGAACTTACGAGTGAAGCAGCTTACAGCGCCCTGATGCTCAAGGGATCTATGTTCCTACATGAGATAGAGCTTGACTATGGCAAGGACAGCCTCCTGAGAATACTCCGGGAGCATTTCCTGCGTAACAAGTTCAGCTTGGCGACAACATCTGAGTTTATTGCCTTGTGCGAGGAGATAACGGAATATAGCTTTGACCAACGGGTACAACGATGGCTACTCTGGTCAGGGGAGGATTCAGGTCACTAACTTGAAAAATGCCTACTACGGTGGTAATATATATAAGCACCTTTGCAGAGTGGAGAGCTAATGCTCTTTCTTCGTTTGAACACTTGCGCCTGTAGCTCAGGTGGATAGAGCGGGGGATTCCTAATCCCTGTCAGCCGGGGGTTCGAGTCCTCCCAGGCGCACACATATGGATAAAAAGGATTATATGAAGGACCAAAAGCCATCGGGCAACTGCTCGCCAACCGATGAGAATCACATGAGGGAAGCACTGGTAGAGGCAGGAAAGGCCGCTGCCGAGGGTGAGATCCCGATTGGATGTGTGATTGTACAGCAGGGCGAGATCATTGCCAGAGGCTATAACTTGAGAGAGCAACTCCAGGACCCAACGGCTCACGCCGAGGTTCTGGCCATTAAAGAGGCGGCCAACCGGTTGGGTAGTTGGCGTCTCCTTGAGAGCACGTTGTATGTTACCATTGAGCCCTGTCCAATGTGCGCTGGGGCAATTATAAACGCTCGAATACCACGGTTGGTCTTTGGTGCGTTGGATCCAAAGGCGGGAGCAGCCGGTTCCCTCTACAATCTCGTAGAGGACGAACGGTTCAATCACCGGGTTGATGTCACAGGTGGTGTTCTAGCAGACGAGTGCGCAGGAGTAGTCCGCGAATTTTTCGTAAGACTACGTAACCAGGGCTAAGGTTTTTACAATAACAAATCCAGTTGAGACATTTGAGAGATTGTGGAGAGGTGCTGGAGTCTGGCTGAACAGGCACGCCTGGAGAGCGTGTGTAGGCTTTGCCTACCGTGGGTTCGAATCCCACCCTCTCCGCATCTTATTTGTTTTGTTTTTAATCTCTTTGGTCGCGCTAGACGGGGAGGTAGCGGTGCCCTGTAACTCGCAATCCGCTATAGCGAGGTCGAAAGCCCGAAATGAGGCCCTTTTCTGTGGGGCCTGCCTGGTGCAAGTGGTAAGGACGGCTGGGTCCTGTGCAAGGGAGCCTGTGAACCCCGTCAGGCCCGGGAGGGAGCAGCGGTAAGCAGTTACTCGCATGTGCCGCAGGGAAACCTGGCTTGAGCTAACTACATCAGTAACGCCTGGAGGAAATGGTCGAAGCGGGTGCGCGGCCATTTTTCTTTTTAAATTAAGAGAGGTCTGCCGCGTCTGGGCCAAAGGCAACCACGTCGGTTATCCACCAGAGGGTGGTGTCTCGCGAAGGCATATCTGCTCCTCATCTAGAAGTAAATAATCCTGACGAGAAGCAGACTAACAGTGATGATCAAGGGGGAAGAGTCGTGCAGTACAAGGCGCTCTACAGGAAATGGCGTCCCCAGACATTCAGTGCTGTGGTGGGCCAGGACCATGTTGCCCGTACCCTCATTAACGCCCTGAAGGAAAACAGGGTAGGCCACGCCTACTTGTTTTCGGGGCCGCGAGGCATAGGGAAGACGACAATAGCGAAGCTTCTAGCCAAGGCCGTCAACTGCTTTGAGCCAGAGGACGGCGAGCCCTGCAATCAGTGTCTTTCCTGCACAACAATTAGCCAGGGGAGCAATGTTGATGTTCTAGAAATCGATGGGGCGTCAAACCGCGGCATTGAAGAGATTAGGGATCTCCAGGAGAAGGCCCAGCTATCAGCCACAACAGGCCAGTACAAGGTCTACATCATTGACGAGGTTCACATGCTCACAGAGCACGCCTTTAATGCTTTGCTCAAGACCCTGGAGGAGCCCCCTGGGAACGTCATCTTTATATTAGCTACTACTGAACCGTACAAGTTACCGCTAACAATTACTTCGCGGTGTCAGTGTTTCAATTTCCGGCGCCTATCTGTTGGGGAGATAAGAGGCCGCCTTGAGGAAGTGGTCGTGGACATCGGCGTCAGGGTTGCCCCAGGCGTTCTAGAAGAGATCGCCCTCCGCGCGGAGGGAGCCCTTCGAGATGCTCTCAGTCTTCTCGACCAGGCTGTAACTTTTGCTGGCGCCGACAGCTCCCAGGGTGTTACTGAGGATGACCTGAGGCTGATACTGGGAACAGTGGACCGGGACCTACTCTACAGCGTTACCGCCCAGATCACTGAAGGTGACCTGGCAGGCCTTTTGGCAACCGTACAGAGCGTTGCAGATGAGGGCAAGAACCTCGTTCATTTTACCGAAGAACTGGCAGCTCACTTCAGAGACCTCCTGTTGGCCAGAGTTACCGTTGGCAGTGGGGGATCTACTGATGACGGTGAGATGCCGGAGTGGAGAGAACGCCAGGCCGGACAGGCCAAGACCATGGACCTTCATATCATCAAGAATGCCCTGGTCCACTTGGCTGAATTGGTGGGTAGGGTTAAGAGCAGCAGTGAGCCCAGGTTAACCCTTGAAATGGGTTTGATAGAACTGACGGGCAAGGCATCTGGCAGGTTCGATGGTCAGACCCAGGAAGAGTTGGCGCCGCGTATCAAGGCAGCGGCAGATAGACCTAGTCCCAAGGACAAGGGCCCAGATAGACCTAGTCCCAAGGACAAGGGCCCAGATGGTCCTGGAAGCCCAGAGCTAATACATACAATAAGCAAGAGTTGGCAGAAGATAATGCAGGCAGTTCGTAGTGCTGACGCCTCCACCCATGCCTTGTTGCTTGAGGGGCGCCCGGGTAGAACCCGGGACGACGGAAAGGGACGGCAGATCCTGACAGTCTACTACAGTCCGGGATATGAGTTTCATCGTGACAAAATCAGGTCGGCAAAGAATAGGGATGTTGTAGAGGGCGTCGTCAAGCAACTACTGGGTGTCGAGGTAGTGTTAAGTGCCGAGGTTGAGGAAGCCAACGGCAATCCCAGGAACTGCCCAGAGCCAGAAGAGCAAACCGCTGAGACCAGCCCCAGCACTGAAGACAACCAGTCCCAGGAATCCCAAATGGAGGCTGGAGACGAAAGCGGCAATGGTAACGACAACCGCAGCGGGAGCAGCGGGAATGGTAGCGATAACGGCAGCGGCAACCATATCGGCAATGCCAACAGCAAGACGGGGGACTCGGCAGTGAAGGAGGCCTTGGACCTCTTCGGAGGGGAGCTCGTTGAAGATAGCTAGCCCTTCGCAGCTAAACACTGAAGAGAAAGGGACGCGATCGGGAAAGGGGATTATGACCATGGCCTTTGGCGGAAACATGAACAAGATGATGAAACAGGTTCAGCAGATGCAGGAGAAGATGAAGGAACTAAAGGATGAGTTGGCGGAGAGAACCGTAGAAGCAACTGCTGGTGGCGGAATGGTGAAGGCAACAGCCACTGGCGGCCAGGAGATTGTAAGCATTAGTATAGACCCTGCCGTAATCGATCCTGATGACATTGACATGTTGGAAGATCTGGTTGTGGCAGCGGTAAACGAAGCTCTACGGCAAGCCGAGGATATGGTCAAGGAGGAAATGAGCAAGATCACGGGAGGGTTGAACATACCGGGGCTCTTCTAGGTAATTTGGAACGATAGAAGGACTACCCCCAGGTATACGGCTATGTACTATCCTAAACCCGTCGCACGCTTAATACAGGAGCTTAGAAGACTGCCAGGCATCGGCCCCAAGTCCGCCCAACGCCTGGCCTTACACATCTTGAACCAGCCCAGAGACAGGGCTGTCTCACTGGCGGAGTCCATTGTATCTGCTCGCGATGAGACAGTCTACTGCAGCACCTGCTGCAACATTGCTGATCGAGACCCCTGCGACATCTGCTCCAACCAGGGCCGGGACTCTTCTATCATCTGCGCTGTTGAGGACCCCAGGGATGTCATTGCCATGGAGAGCACCCGGGAATTCCGGGGGCTTTACCACGTTCTGCATGGGGCCATCTCCCCCCTGGACGGCATTGGCCCGGAGGAGCTTAAGGTAAAAGAGCTGTTAAGGCGGGTCAGCGACGGTGTAGACGAGGTGATTCTTGCTACCAACCCCAATGTAGAGGGGGAGGCAACCGCCATGTACCTTGCGCGGCTTCTCAAGCCCCTTGGGGTTAATGTTACTCGCATAGCTCGCGGCCTGCCCGAGGGCGGAGACCTTGAGCACGTGGATCAGGTTACCCTTGCCAAGGCCCTTGAAGGGAGAAGGGCCCTCTAGTCCCTGGCCGGCACTGACCGGTGGTGAAGCATAGTTAGCAGCCAAGTTGGTTATAATCGACCAACGAGGAAATCTTTTTGCCTTCACTTCTTCAGTTACCCGGTTGGGGGGAAGTCAGATTTGAAAGCTGCTCTATCCAATCTCGCTAGCTACATTGCGGATAAGCTGGTCCTACCTGATAGAGACCCAACACTGCAGGACAGCAGAATTGGGTTTCGAGACGCCGTTGACCAGGCCAGACGCGAATGGTTAGCTGCCAAGGCCTACTTCGATACTGTCAGCGATCCCTATCTAGTAGACCACGCCATCTACTTGGTAGAGGCCTCCGAGAAGAAATACATGTACCTCCTCCGGCGAGCCCAAGACCAGGGGAGCGATCCCGAACTGCCTGCCACCTAGTCCTCTGCATTATTGGACGTGCTGCCACATATATTCATATGGAAAGGCTCCCGGGAGAACTGTAACGAACCCGAAGGGGGAGGTGGCGGTCTTGATTGACATGAACCTGCTGATTGCGTACGCCTTCGGCCTGCTCTTGATCTATGTTCTGGCCAGGGTCCTCTTTCTACCAGTGAAGGTACTAGTTCTGCTGGTCTACAATGGCCTCATCGGCGGACTCATCGTATTCCTGGTGAACATTGCCGGCGCGGTGCTTGGCTTTCACATTGGCCTCAACCCCGCCACAGCTTTATTGGTTGGCTTCATGGGGGCCCCGGGGCTGGTCATGCTCCTCATCATCCACTTCTTCATCTAAGGTGAAACCCTTGTTGAGCAGGGGTTTTGTTCAATGCGGCCGGCATCGTGGACAAGCCTGGCAACTTGACCACCCTCTGGCGAAGTGTTACACTGTAAGCATTGAAAATGCCAGTAGTATCGGCAAAATCGGGATATTGCTACTCCACCAGAGAGCCTTGAGATTAGACTCTCAGGCCATAGTCAGAGTCATGGGAGAACTGAAGAAGCCAACATCAAAACGGAGGGGGAAGAGCCGTGAAGGATTGTGTTGAGATTCGCTGGCATGGCCGCGGCGGCCAAGGCTCAAAGACAGCTGCCATGCTCCTGGCAGAGGCAGCGTCACAGGCGGGCCGCTACGTGCAGGGTTTTCCGGAGTACGGGCCAGAGCGAATGGGTGCCCCAGTCGTTGCCTTCAACCGGCTAAGCGAGAGGCCCATAACCATCCACTGTAACGTCCAGAATCCACAGATTGTAGTAGTCCTTGACCCATCCCTGCTGAAGTCAGCCAACGTAACCAATGGCCTGGGGGAAGACGGTATTATTATTGTCAATACCGACCGGAGTCCAGAGGCTATCAAGGAGGAACTCGGTTTGACCACCCAACGAGTCTTCACCATTGATGCCAACGCGATTTCAGTGGAGACCATTGGCCGTCCTATCCCTAACACACCAATGATAGGCGCGTTGGTTCGAGCAAGCCAGCTGTTTGACTTCAGCGAGTTTCTGGGTGTTACCCAAGCCGAACTGGAGAAGAAGTTCAAGTCCAAGCCTGGTGTTGTCGAGGGCAATGTTCGCGCCATCGAAAGGGCCTATCAGGAGGTGAAGAGCGCATGAGCAAGAGGAAGCAGATCACCAACATTGAAGAGGTCGGATGGAGGGAACTACCCCGCGCCGGGGCCATTGTAGAGGCCGGAAACGCCGCAAAGTACAATACGGGAGATTGGCGCAGCGTCAAGCCTGTTTGGAAAGAAGACAACTGCATCCACTGCCTCTTCTGCTGGGTTTTCTGCCCCGACGCCGCCATCCTCACGGAGGACGGAAAGATGACGGGGATTGATTTTGATCACTGCAAGGGGTGTGGTATTTGCGCCAAGGAATGCCCGACAAAAGAGAAGGCTCTAGTCATGGTTGATGATAGCGTCACCCAGTAGCCAGTACGAGTTTAACAGGAGCAGTTTTTTTCTCTGGGAGGAAGGGGGAGACTTTCGTGGGCGAACGAGTTGCCCTGACAGGAAACGAGGCCGTCTCACTGGCCATGAAACAGATTAACCCTGACGTAGTTGCTGCTTATCCAATCACTCCGCAAACAGATATCGTTCAGTACTTCTCCACTTTTGTCGCTGACGGTGAGGTTGACACAGAGTTTGTTACGGTTGAAAGCGAGCACAGCGCTATGAGCGCTACCGTTGGTGCTGCCTCCGCTGGAGCGCGCGCCATGACAGCCACATCATCCAATGGACTGGCTCTAATGTGGGAGATTGTCTACATCGCGTCTTCCATGCGCTTGCCCATTGTCATGCCCGTGGTTAACAGGGCATTAAGCGGACCAATTAACATCCATTGTGATCACAGCGACTCCATGGGAGCCCGAGACTCTGGTTGGATACAGATCTATTCGGAGAACGCCCAGGAGGCCTACGACAACACCCTGCAGGCCATCCGAATCACAGAACATCCCGACGTCTTACTGCCAGCAATGGTTTGCCAGGATGGATTTATTATCAGCCACGCCCTGGAGAACCTGGAGATAGAGGATACGGAGGCCCTTCGCAGGTTCATCGGGATCAGAAGCGCAGACATCAGCCTGTTGGACACAGAAGACCCGGTTACATTGGGACCGCTGGCCCTCTTCGATTCCTATTTCGAGTTCAAGCGTCAGCAGGCAGAGGCAATGGCCCAAGCCAAGCAGGTCATTCTTGATGTCGCCAGGGAGTACGAAACCCTAGCCGGCCGGTATTACGGTCTCTTTGAGGCGTACAAGCTAGAGGACGCCGAGATGGCAGTGGTTGTCATTGGCTCAACGGCGGGTACTGCCAAGGCTGTTGTTGACGAACTGCGGGAGGAAGGCAAGAAGGCCGGGATGCTTAAGATAAGAGTCTTCCGACCATTCCCCGCCGAAGAGCTGGTTGATGCGCTTAAGGACATTCCGATAATCGCCGTAATGGATAGGGCGGAGAGCTTCTCGACCCAGGGCGGACCGCTCTTTTCTGAATTGAAGGCGGCCCTCTATGAGACTGAGGCGAGGCCACAGGTGCACAACTTTATCTATGGCCTTGGCGGTCGTGATGTCCGCGTTGAAGACATTGAGACAGTCTACACACGGCTTGAGGAATCCCTGAATACCAGCAATAAGCTGGATAGGGTCAGCTATCTTGGGGTGCGCGAATAAGTCTATCGTAAATTAGTTGGCTACAAGCATTGAGTCTGAATGCTTTAGGAGGTGCAATTGTGGCAACTCTCAAAGAGTTATCGACCAGGCCTGAACGGCTAAGCGGTGGGCACCGCCTCTGTGCTGGTTGCGGCGCTTCCATTGTGGTTCGTCAGGTACTGTCAGCTATTGAGAACCCGGTTGTCGTTGGGTGCGCTACGGGGTGCCTTGAAGTAGCGACAACGATTTATCCATACACAGCATGGGAGACACCATTCATTCATAATGCCTTTGAGAACTCAGCTGCTACCATCAGTGGTGTGGAGGCAGCCTACCGTTCGCTCAAACGCCAGGGCAAGATTAAGGGCGACAAAGAGGTCAAGTTCGTTGCCTTTGGTGGCGACGGAGGCACCTATGATATTGGGTTCCAGTCTCTCTCTGGCGCCATGGAGCGAGGGCACAATATGGTTTATGTCTGCTATGACAATGGAGCCTACATGAATACAGGTATTCAGCGTTCTAGCGCCACTCCAAGGGGAGCAGAGACCACAACCAGCCCCGTTGGTTCGGTGATCCCAGGGAAAACCGTCAATCGCAAAGATCTAACAGCGATTATGGCGGCCCATGACATTGCGTATGTGGCTCAGGCTTCACCGCACCGATGGAACGACCTGGTTAGCAAATCGGAGAAGGCCTTTAACATCGATGGCCCCGCGTTTCTCAACATCCTGGCGCCCTGCCCCCGCGGTTGGCGCGTGCCAGCAGAGGACACCATCGACATCTCGAAACTTGCAACAGAGACATGCTACTGGCCCCTCTTCGAGGTTGAGAATGGCAAGTGGAAGGTCAGCTACAAGCCGCGGGACAAAAGGCCTGTCTCTGAGTGGCTATTCAAACAGGGACGTTTCCGTCATCTGCAGAGGCCCGAGAACGCCGAATTGGTCGAGCAGATCCAGGAGTATGTTGATAGGAAATGGGAGGAACTGCTGAAGCGGGCAGAGGCAGAGTAGCGACTATATGTTATCTGGTAGCGCGGCAGCCAGACCCTCTGTGGTCTGGTCTGCTTTTGTGTCACCTCATCGGGGTATTGGTTATACTGTTACAGAAGGGATTGATGAAGGGATGTCAGATGTTAGAATTCGGTTCGCGCCAAGCCCCACAGGATATCTTCATGTGGGTGGAGCGCGTACCGCGCTGTTCTGCTGGCTCTATGCTCGCCACACAGGAGGCACCTTTATCCTCAGGGTAGAGGACACGGATATCCAGCGGTCAACGGAAGAATCAGTTGATGCTGTTTTTAGTGGACTGAAGTGGTTGGGCCTTGAATGGGATGAGGGTCCAGAGGTCGGTGGAGACTACGGACCCTACTTTCAATCGCAGCGCCTCGGCATATATAAGAAGCACCTTGACCAACTGGTAGAGGGTGGTGATGGTTATCACTGTTACTGCACCCCAGAAGAGTTAGACCGTCGCCGCCAGCAGGCTCAGGCCGAGGGACGCGCGCCCATGTATGATGGCCGGTGCCGCCACCTGACCGAAGCAGACGTGAAGGGTTTCGAGGCTGAGGGCAGGACTCCAGCCATTCGATTCAAGACACCTGATACCGATACCACTGTTATTAAGGACATCATTCGAGGCGATGTCAGTTTTGAGAATGATATCTTTGGCGACTTCGTAATCTACAGGTCTGACGGAATGCCGACCTATAACTTTGCCTGTGTTGTCGATGATCACCTGATGAAGGTGACTCATGTTCTCCGGGGTGAGGATCACATCTCAAACACTCCAAAACAGGTATTCATATATGATGCGTTGGGTTGGGACCCGCCGGAGTTCGCCCATGTTCCACTGATCCTTGCACCTGACCGGACCCGACTAAGCAAGCGCCATGGCGCCACTTCCGTTGAAGAATATCGCGACCGAGGGTTCCTGCCGGAGGCCATGATAAACGGCCTGGCTCTATTGGGTTGGTCTCTGGATGGGGAAACAGAGATTGTATCAAGCACTGAACTAATCGAGCACTTCGCCCTTAGTAGGATCTCAAAGACTGGTTCAGTCTTTGACATTGAGAAATTCACCTGGCTCAACGGGCAATATATTCGAGACCTACCTCTATCACGTGTGGTGGAGGCCGCAACACCCTTCTTCCAGGAGGCGGGCTACATCTCCAGTCCCGCCACAGAAGATGAGTTGACCAGGTTGAGCGCGATTATAGACTCAATCAGAGACAGGTCTAAGACTCTGATTGAAATGGTTGATGCCGCAAGCTACTTCTATGGGGACTTCACGCAATACGATGAGAAGGGCTGGAACAAGCACATGCTCAAGCCCGAGACAGTAGATATCCTCAGGGCAGTTGCGGCCAAAATGGCGGATACCGAGCCCTTTGACATGGCCACAACAGAGGAGCGCTTCCGTGAGCTCATGCCAGAGCTAGGCGTTAAGGGCGGCCAGCTCTTTCACCCAACCAGAATTGCTCTAAGTGGCCGGACTATAGGTCCTGGACTCTTTGATATAATGGTTCATCTGGGTAAAGAGAAGACACTGGAACGTCTTGGAACTGCCATCGAAAGAGTGGAGAAGGAACTGTCAGAGACGCTTTGACAAAGGGTCGCTAATCGTTTATAATCATTCTTGCTGTCGCGCAACGAAGCATCTTTGAACCTCATCAATACACCCTATTCATTCTAACAGATGCAGCAGCTATTGAACCGATTAAACGACGCTGCGCGGCACCTTGGGGGATCATCTAATGGTAGGATGGCAGACTCTGGATCTGCTCGTGGAGGTTCGAATCCTCCTCCCCCAGCAGTACTAATAAGACCAGAGGAACGTGGCATGGGATTGAGTGGAGTAAAGTGGCAAAGACAGGCTCTTTACAATTTGAAAACTAGCATGATATAATAGCTTTTGCGCGTGGCCCCATCGTCTAGCGGTTTAGGATGCCGGCCTCTCACGCCGGTGACAGGGGTTCGAATCCCCTTGGGGCTACTCTTTTTTTTGAGGAAGAATTAGACGGAGAAGCAGCTGGCACAAATATCCTCTCATAATTGTAATAGTTTGAGGGTATGAGGTGCACAATGAACAGGACGCAGAGAAGTGCTAACAACAGCTAGGAAGAGACCCAGCTAGAGAATGGTAATTAGAAAAGATAACTTGACAACGAGCAAAACCTCTGCTAATATAAATACTTGCGTGCCGCACTAAAATGCGACACCGAAAAGCAGAAGTTGACAGCAAGCATAGAAGAAATTTTGGTCTTTGAAAACTGAACAGTGTGCTTTGAGGTAAGCTTGTGGAGAACTACTCCAAGCGAGTGCCAAATAGCTCAAGATTAAGAGCCAGTAATACTGCTCTTATCAAGATATAACGAGGCCTT
>Ga0209643_1000499_pt1 | contig 69306 bp, 61 predicted proteins | sample AutmiccBRH37_all_FD_187383 | JGI IMG/M metagenome (GOLD analysis project Ga0209643, IMG submission 187383) | Deep subsurface microbial communities from Mt. Terri, Switzerland - Autotrophic microbial communities BRH/37_all (SPAdes) (version 2) | ecosystem: Environmental > Aquatic > Deep... | reverse complement strand
CTCCAGGGCTGCAAGCTCCTGCTCCTGTCGGCCGATGATGCTTGAGAGCTCTTCATATCTGGCCTTTTGCTGATCCCTGGTCCTTTGTGAACGCTCCAGCCCTTCTTCCAGTGCGGCACCCTCCTGCACCTTATCCCTGTAGCTTGCTTCAACCTTAAGAGCCTCTGTGCGTGCTTTATGCTCCCCTGCATTCTCCAGAGCCTCCGCAAGCTTGGACTTCTGCGTTGATACAGTCTCCTCCCAATGCTCTACTTTCTTTTTAATTACGGTGTATTCACTTCTGAGCTTCTGAAGAACCTCTTCCATCTTCTCCAGCTCGTTCTTTGTCTGAAGTGCCTTTGCAAGCCTCGTCCTGTGCTCTACAAGGGTTGGTATCCTCTCCTGCCTTAATGCACTTGCCGCTTCATAATCACTTTTGCCTTTTTCCAATTGGAGGCCCAGTTCAGAAAGCCTAGTGTCCAGTTGCTCCAGCTCTTCTTCTGTTTTTTTCAGCTCTGCACCGGTTTTCCCAAGGTCGCTGATCCTGTCTGTCAGACCTTGAGCCGCTAAGGCATTTTTACACCGGGTTCTCATAGCGTTAATTTCAGCTGCCATACCTAAAAGCTCTTCCTGTTTACCCACTGCCTCCCGAAGCTCTGCAGAAAGCTCCCACACTTCTTTAGCACCACCGTACTCCACTTCAGAAGCCTTCAATGCCTGGTCCATGCTTTTTCTTTGATCTGCCGCTGAAGCAAGAGCGGCTTCAGCTTCTTTCAATGACGTATCAGAAATATCCCCCAGCATGGATAAAGCCCCTTCAATTCCCGAAAGCTTGTTCCTGATCCTTCCCAGCTTTCTGTTCACCTTGTCCGTAAGCTCCCTGCCGTACTCTTCCAGGTAGAAAATCCGTTCCAGCATCTTTGTTTTATCTGCCTTGGCAGATAAGAGGAATTCCTGGAATTTATTCTGGGGAAGCACTACAGAGCGCGTAAAATCGTCAAACTGAAGTCCTATTAGCTCTATTACCGCCTCATTAACTTCCCCCTGCTTGTCTGCAATGACCACATCCCCTGAAGCGCCCAGCTCAATAAGTCTCGCGACCCTTGATTCTATTGAGCTCTCCGAATCCTTCTTCCGCCTGTATACCCGCTCCACCTTGTAGGTTCTTCTCTCGTTCGCCCTGACCAGATCAAAGGTAAATGAAACTCTTACACTGGCTGAAGACATGTTTATTATACCCTGGGTGCCTCTGTTTGCTCTCTGCACATTTCCATACAAAGCAAGGGTCAACGCATCCAGTATGGTTGATTTCCCACTTCCCGTAGGTCCGAATATTCCAAACAGTCCTGTCTCTCCAAGCCTGTCAAAATCTATAGCCTGCATCTCTCTGAAGCTCTGCAGCCCCTCTATCTCAAGATACCTGGGTCTCAATACCCTCACCTCCAAGCAGCATTTCGACCTGCCCCTCTTCAATATCGCCATTCACTACTTCAATGAAGGTTTCCAGCATTTCTTCAGCTGCCTCCATGCCTGTCCTGTATCTGTAATAATCCTTAAAAAGCTCTTCTATCCTTTTTCCCTCACGGCTTTCAAAGCTTATTATACTTTCCTTCTCATCAGTTACTACCGGTCTTATATTGATGATTCCGGGGTTAAGCTCCCTAAGCTTCTTCTGCTCCTCCAATGTCAGCGCCCTGTCTGTATGTATCTCCACGTCTATCCATGCGTTCAGATCCCTTCCCTCTTCACACCAGTTCATGGCTTCCTCAATTCCGTTTTTTGCCCTCCACTGCTTCAAAGGCTTCCCTGAGCTAAGATATACTTCTTTGACCTCCGAAGCCTTCCCCGGAATGGCATCCACTATGTAGACCACCTTGCTGTAATCGGTCTCCGAGAAGCTGTATGCAATGGGTGAGCCGGAGTAATATGTAGGTGACGGTGCACTTTTTATTCTCTGAGGCCTGTGAAGATGTCCCAGGGCAATGAAATGTGCATTATCAGGAAGCTTGCTGGGGTCCACAACCAAAGCACCTCCAAGCTGCCTTTCGGAGTCGGAGGTCCTGCCGTCTCTGAGGTATAAATGGCTGACTATCAGGTTCACTGTATCTTCTCTGAAGTTGCTGCTCAAATGGTGCAGCAGCTCTGATATCTTATCTGAATAAGCCTGCTGCAGCTTGTCTTCCTGCGAATCAGCCGATATAAGCTGCTCCAGCCGGGCTTCAGAAGGATATGGAAGTGCAATTATTACAGCACTGTGTTCCGAGCCGGCCGGTTTTATCTCCAGCCATCCGGGACCTGCCTGCACTATTGCGGAATGCAGGGTGCTCCGTTCCCTACTATCGGCCTTATATACCGCAGCATCACTTCCGGGGTATCCCAGCAAAACTATTCCGTTCTTATATGCTAGAGGACTGGCGGCACAAAGCCTGTCCGGACTGTCATGATTTCCGGCAACTACGACAACAGCCCTTCTGCCCCTGGCGTTCAATCTGTCCACAGCATCGTAAAACAGCTCTTCAGCCGCAGAGGACGGGTTGTATGTATCAAAAATATCACCGGCTACAAGTACGATATCTACCGCTTCACTCTCTGCAATTCCGCAAAGCTCGTCTATGAATTGCCTTTGCTCCTCTATCCTGTTAATATTCTCAAGGGTCTTGCCCAGATGCCAATCTGATGTATGAAGTATTCTCATGGCTGTGCCTCCTTAAATAGATACGAGATTCGAGATACGAGGAAAGCTCGGGTATTCCTTACTGGTCAAGGAACGGGTAACACGGACAACACGGATGTTCCACGGAAGACACGAATGTTTTAGTATTTATGTATTGTTACTTTAGTGGCCATATCGATACTAGCGTAATTACCAAATACCACTGAATATCTTATATTTTTTCCCGCCGTGTATTCCGTGGGCTTCAGTGTGTTCAGTGGTTTCCGTTCCAATACCCTCAAGGAATACCCTGACTCCCTCAAGACCCCGTAACCACGTAATCTCACGTCTAATTTATTGCTATACTGTATATCCCTAAACATATTGTAGTTATTTGCATTTTACTTGATTATTTCCCAATGTCCTTCTTTTTTTCCACCTACACGTATAAGTATGCCGTGGTCTTTGAGAAGCTTTATGTTTTTTTCTATATTCCGTTTTGTTATGCCGATTGCTTTTGCCATATCATCAGCAGTAATTTTCGCATTTTTATTTATCAGTGCTATAATTTGCTCCTGGGTTTGATTCAATTTTTTCTTAACCGTCGCTTTACCGTCATTTTCTTTTACAACAGCTTTACCGATGCTGCTTATAATTTTCAATTTCAAAGTTGTTTATAATTCCCAATCCTTTCAGTTTTCGAATGTATATTGAACACACAAAAGTATTTACATTGGGTTAAGTGCGAATTCAATAACAATCAAGGAAAACATTTCGCGAAATTTGAATTATGAATGTAAAATGTTTTTCGCGAAATATATAGTACTTTATTTTATTTACTATCACACATCATGCTTCTACGCCAGTAAGAAAGTCTAGCGTAACCATATCTCACATCTCTTATCCCGCATCTATTATATGGTTAAAATGTAAATCCATAATCATCTTGTATATATTTATATTCTATCGGATTTTTTGCCAAAAGACAATTTAGTATACAGTTAAACATAAAACCAAATGTGCACATATCGATATTTTAGTAAGCATAGATACTCTCTGCATTATCGAATACTGATTCATTCTTTTATATTTTTTCCCAACCGTGTGTTCCGTGGATTCCAGTGCTTTTCCGAAGGAAATCCGTGTTACCCGCCCCCCCATATCTCGTATCTCGCATCTCGTATCTCGCATCTGAACAAAAAAATCCGGCATATCATTAAATGCCGGATTTTTTTGTTTATTTCAATTTTCCTAGCTCACTTAGGGGCCATACTCTGAATACAGCCTTACCTCCAAGGTGCTCCTCCTCAATGAACCCTACTGATTCAAACCTGCTGTCCCTGCTGTTCCCCCTGTTGTCACCCATGACCATATACTTTCCTTTGGGTATGGTTGTCTTTTCAAATCCAAAATCAGGTGTGGGGGATTGGGTAAAATCCGGATCCAACGCCTTCCCATCTATGTATACTTTGTTATCTCTTATCTCAATTGTTTCTCCCGGCAGACCTACAACTCTCTTTATCAGATTAAGATGCTCCAGCTTATCCTGCTTGCTGTCGATTACAACTATGTCCCCTCTTTCAGGCTCCCCCAACAAATAATTCACTCTGGAAATAATTAGTATCTGGCCTTCATGCAGCGTCGGCTCCATAGACACACTCATTGCATAAGCCGTCCTGAATATGTATGTCCTGAAAATCACAGCCAGCACTATTGCAAAAAGTATTGTTTTTATCCATGAGTATATCTCTTTTTTCATCTCGTTGTCAAATTTCAAATTAATGCACCCCTTTTAGTTTTATTCAAATACAGACTGTAAAGCTGCCGTATCATAATAGTTGTTCTGCTTAAGAATTTCAAAAAGTATATCCCTGTCGTCAGTCATATTGTTATAGTGATATGCAAGGCATAGATTGGAAATTATATGCAAATCGCCGCTGTCATATTCATAAGCCTTCCTGGCGTATTCCAGTCCTTCTGCGGCATTATTCCTTTCAAGCTCTATCTTTGAGAGGGCTACAAAAGCCTGAGGATGCTCTTTGTTTACGCTGAGTACCTTTCTGCAGGACTCCACTGCCTTTTCGAACTGATCCGTTTCTCTATATACCGCTGCAAGGTTCAGATATGCGGAATAAAACTCAGGCTGAAGCTCAGTTGTTCTGATATACAGCTTTTCCGCTTCAGCATACCTTCCAATGTCAAAATTGATGTTTGCCAGATGGAAAATACCCATCACATCGTTCTTATTCATATCAAGGTATGTTTTAAGCTTGACAGCAGTCCTTTCCAATTCTTCCTGCCCATACAGCTTCAGTACCTCCACCAGATCCTTGCTCTCATAATAAATGGAATCCATCTTACCCACAATTCCATTGACCTGACGACTCAGCTTTCCTGATACTTTCCTTCCTGCAATACGGTCCAAAAGCTCGCTGCATTCATCTATTCTCTCATTGTAGAAGTAAGAAACCGCGAGTCTCGCAATTATAGAATCAGAATCCGGGAATTGTCTCAGCACCTGTTCAAACTCCCTTATCGCAGTCGAATGCCTTCCTTCCTGTTGGGCTTTCCGGCCCCTCTCATAGGCTATGGCTGTCTTATATGCAGAGGGGAATATGAGTATAATGGATATAAGCACCGCTGCTGCAACCGGTAAAAGAATTTTTATCCACAAAGGTACTGGTATCTTTGGCACTTGAACACCACCCAAAATAAAGATGCGAGATACGAGATTCGAGAAAAACTCAGGTATTCCTTATGGATCCAGGTACGGGTAACACGGACCACACGGATGTTGCACGGAGGGATACCCTGACTTCCACGAAACCTCGGAACCCTAAATCTGACAATAATTCCTCCTTAATCGTACAACATCCCTTAGTAAATATCAATGAAAAAAACAGGGCAATAGCCCTGTTAGTTACCCTTTTTCCCATTGGAACCCTTGCTGTTCTCGTCCCCGTTCTTATCTTTATTCTTATCTTTATTCTTATCTTTATCCTTATTCTCTAGATCCCCTTTACCCTTTTGGTTCTTGTTCTCCTCATCTTCATCATCTTCTTTATCTGCTTCATCGTCATCTTCTTTATCTTCATCTTTCTTATTATCTGTAGGTTTATTACCCTTTTCATTCTCCCCGGATGTCACGGTACTTCCCTTTTCTTTGTTCTCATTGTTCCCTTTAGTATCCTTGCCTGCTGCTGCAGGCTTTGAATTATTATCCTTGCTTGCTGCCGCAGCGGGCCTGTCTTTTCCGCTGTCTTTATTGTCCTTTTTATTGTCAGGATTTATTTTTACAGCTTCGCTGCCATCCTTTTTGTCTTTATCCTTATTATTCAGAAGCTGTTCTTCCTTGTCCTTGTCCTTGTCCTTGTCCTTGTCCTTGTCCTTGTCCTTGTCCTTGTCTTTGTCTTTGTCCTTGCCCTTGTCCTTTTCTTTTTCCTTATCGTCCTTTTCCGCTGCCATTACAGCCTTTCTTCCTTCTTTTATAAGGTTTACGGCTTCCTTCACAGTCATATTCCTTACTTCTTCGTCCTTTATTTCCGGATTTACATCTCTCAGCTTGTCTGCAAGTATATCCTTCCCGGGGGACATCTTATTGGATAAGGCTGCTTTGTAGTTCTCCACGCTTGTTTTTTCAACTGTAACACCATAGTTGTTATTGACCTTGGACAATTCTCCGGAAGCTGCTGCATTTACTGCAACCGCCAGCTTTTCCTCCTGCTTGGGATCCTTTGCAGAAACCACAACCATAACTTGATTTTCTGTATTTTCGTTTATATATCCCTTTTCAGAAGCACTTTTTATTATTTCGGAAAGAGCCTTGTCGATATTTTGATTTTTCAAGCTGTCTGTGCCCTTTATCAAGCTGACTGCATCTTCAGTCAGAGGGTCTACCGATATTACCCTTTCAAACCTGTTGAGGGACAGTGTGATGCTGGGGTTTATATCTACGCTGACATAGCTGTATGGCATATAATATGCATATACTCCCGTTGACAGGAATATGCACGCAAGGAAGCAGGCAGCCATTGAAGCCACCCTTTTGTACATCAGATATGTCTTCTGGGGTTTAAGCTCTATTTCATCTCCTATACCAACAGACATCTGTCTCCGGACTTTTATAAAATCTCCCTTGTCTGTTATTACTATCATCTGCTTTTTATCTATTTCTGCTACTATTGCTTTCATTTTCTCCACCCCCAGTCTATGAACTCCCTTATACAGTAGTAATCTCCTGTTAATATTATCATTGCTGCTACTACATAATTTCGTGACCGCTCTATAGTTTTCCGGGGTAATTTTGTGCCTTCTTCAATTTCCGATATGGGAAGGTACCGTTTCATTTTTATTCTTTTGACCAGCTCCGGACTGTCTATTATGTACTTGACTATATCAAGGTACGAGCTTTTGGTACCTGTGTGCTTGGGAGAGCTCTTTGCTACATCATCAAGCTTCAGTCCCCAGGTGCAAAGCTCCTCTTTCAGCTGTACAAGCTCCTGCCTTCTAAGCTGGTTTACCTCCTCTTGATAATACTTGTTCTGAGCTTCCTCATAAGCCACAACATAATCAAAAACTTCCTCTCCGTCAGCTTCCTCGGTGGAATATTCACTTATATATGTAACTGCCTGATGCTTTTTTTCTTTCCTATAGTAATCAATAAGCCTTCTTCGGATAATGTTCTGAGCAAAGCTTAAAAAGTTTCCTTTTTGCTGGTCATAATGAACTATAGCTTCGTCAAAGGCCATAAGCCCTATACTAAGCTCCTCATCCTGTCCGTAGGAAACATACCTGCCCGTCGCCTTTTCAACGGCAGCTGCTATAAAGGGCTTATATTCCTCTATGAAAGTATTCTTTTCATCTGCAGTATGCTTGATATGCATTACTCTTTCATTTATGGACTTATAAAACATATTTCACCCCAAAATTTTCACATTACACCAAAAATTTCTTAATCGCTTGCGAATAGTATAATATAGAATCCCTATCTTAATGTTTTTCGCAAATTGCATAATTCAATTATACAATAAGCGGACATGCATTATAAGAGACACAAAATGGTAATCTGGAACTATTTTATATTTTTTTTATGGGAGGAATGGATTATGTCAGTAAAGAATTGTCCTATCTGCGGAAGGATTTTTGAAGATGGCGGAGTAAACGAGGTATGTGCAAGCTGTTTCATTGAGAATGAAAATGAAATCAGAAAGGTAAAGGATTACCTGTATGAAAATCCCAACAATAGTATCGCTGAAGTCTCGGAAGCTACCGGAATATCCATCCGTAAATTGAAGCGGTTCCTTCAAAACGAGCGGTTGGTTTCTGTAGAGAAGTAGCTGCGAGGTTGGGAAAATGCCTTCCCTACTATCAATATCTTAGTATCTCTCCGTTCCAAAACAGGTATATGTATTTATCCGCTATCTCTTTGCCGGTTATATGCTCCAGAGCCCGTGCATAATACTCAATCTGGGTCCTGTACTTTTCTTTTATCTGCTCCAATTCTCCCGCAGGTACGTAGTCGGTCTTGTAATCGACCAGCACCAGTTTTCCAGCTTCCTCGAAGTAGCAGTCAATAATACCCTGAAGTACTATAGTCTCCTCCCCATGCCCATCCTTCGGAAGGCTGCCGAATACTTCAGCACATTCCACTTCCATGGTGAAGGGTACTTCCCTGTATAGCTTTCCGGCATTAGTCATCCTTATACCCAAGGCTGACTGCATCAGGCTTACTATCTTGCGGACATTCACATTCTGCGCCTGTACCTCTGTCAATAGCTCAGCCATGATCATACCATTCATTTGCTTCCTTACTCCTGCTTCAGATACATCCCCGCTAAAATCCATATACTGCAGCACAAAGTGCATCAGAGAACCCTTCTCGGCAGCAGTCATTTCTGTCGCTTCCTCCAGGAACCTGGGCCTCCTCTTGATGCTTGGAGGAGCTGTCTGCAGATTGTACTCTTCAGCCGCTTCGGTATCAAAGTACCGCTTCAGCTCTGTAACGGTAACCTTCACCGGCAGCTTCTCATAAGCAGAGTAAGGATATTTCCACTCAAGCCTTTTAATAATCTCATTTTGAGTATCAGCTGCAGCTTCCGCAGAAGCAAGGGCAACCTCCCCAACCAACTCCTTCTCATTATGCTCTTCAAAGCTTATATCCCTCAAAACCTCTTCCCTGTCCCAAAGCCTTATATCCCACCGGTCGCCGTCATAACCTTCATAAAGGCTTGCCGGCTCTATTTCAAGCTTTTCTGCCAGCGGCTTTGACGGATGTCTCATAAGAGCAGTGCAAATCCAGTCCATAAAGTTTTTCCCCTTTAATATATCAAACTCAGGTACCTTTTGGGACTTTACTCCACTGCTGCTTCTCCACCTTGCCGCACTTTTCTTCGTATCATTTACCGTTCCGGTTATTATAAGCTTCTCTTTTGCTCTTGTAAAGGCAACATACAGTATCCTCATCTCCTCCGACAGGCTCTCAAGCTTTATCTTGTATTTCAAAGCCTGCTTGAATATGGTCGGATACCATATCCTTCGCTTGTGGTCTATAAGATCAGGCCCTATGCCCAGATCATGGTGCAGCAGTATGCCCTTTGTGGAATCGGTCAGGTTGAAGTCCTTCCCTGTACCACAGACGAATACTATTGGAAATTCCAGCCCCTTGCTCTTATGAATACTCATTATTCTGACCACATCATCCTTCTCCCCAAGGGTTTTGGCACTTCCCATATCCCCCTGGCTGCCTTTCAGCTTGTTGATAAAGTTTACGAAGTTGAAAAGTCCCTTGAAGCTGGATTCCTCATACTGCCTTGCCTTGTCGAAAAGCAGCCTGAGGTTGGCCTGTCTCTTGACTCCACCGGGCATGGCACCCACAAAGCTGAAATACCCCGTATCATTGTAGAGATACCATATAAGCTCATCCGTGGTAAGATACAGGGACTTTTCCCTCCACCTGCCGAGCCTTTTAACAAAATCTGCCGATTTGATCCCCAGCTCACCCTCCATTGCAGCAGCTTTGCCCATTGCCTCAAAAAAAGTAATCTCCCGGTCGAAGAGCCGTATATCGATAAGCTCTTCCGTATCAAAACCGGCTATGGGAGATCTTAGAACTGCCAGCATCGGAATATCCTGCAGCGGATTATCTATTATCTGCAGCAGCGACAGTATGGTTGATATCTCGATAGTCCTGAAGTACCCGCTTCCGGTATCGGTATATACAGGGATTCCTTGAAGGCTAAGCTCTTCCGTAAACACATCCGCCCAGTTCCTGGTAGTTCTCATAAGTATAACTATGTCGCTGTAGCGTGCAGGCCTGTACTTCCTGGTATCCTTGTCAACCACCATAAAACCTTGACTGCCTTCCGCTACAAGCTCTTTTATCCTTTTGGCCGCCACTCTGGCTTCACACTGTATGGAATCCGGCTTATCCTCCATATCCATATCCAGAGTCAAGTCGGCTTCATCCGTATCATCAGAGCTTTCATCCCCGCCTTCGGTTTCTTCAGCCGATACTTCCCTGCTGTCAATTATATGCAGCTCAATTGCACCTCCGAAGCTGTCCGCAGGTAGCTCAGGAGTCTCAAAAATAGCTCCGGCATAAAGAGCTTCATCCTCCGTATAATCAATATCTCCCAGGCTTTCAGACATTATCTGCCTGAATATGTAGTTTACTCCGTTTATAATGTCCTCTCTGCTTCTGAAATTCTTATTCAGCAGTATCTTTCTGTACTTGGACTCCGAAGCTCCTGAATAAGTCTTAAGCTTTTTAATAAAAAGCTCCGGCTTTGCCTGTCTGAAGCGGTAAATACTCTGCTTCACGTCACCTACCATGAATATATCAGGCTCGCCTTCCTCCTCCCTGGAGACCATGCTGAGTATTACCTCCTGGGTAAGGTTGCTGTCCTGGTACTCGTCAATATATATTTCTTCGAAGCGCTCCCTGAGCCCAAATGCCGCCTGAGTCGGCAAAGTCCTCCCGTCCTCTTCCCGGCTTGTCAGCACCTTAAGGCAGTAATGCTCCAAATCATTAAAATCAATTACATTCTTCTGCTTCTTCTTTTCCTGATACTTTGCTGAAAATTCCAACACAAGACTTCCGAGGCTGTCCATTACAGGATGCAGCTGCCTCAAGTCGGAGGCCAGTTCTCCGGAGTTGGAGCTTACGAGCTCCTTTTTGAGCTTGTTGAGCCTGCCCTTGACATCATCCCTTATACCCTTGACTTCCTCCCGGGCTGCAGGGTCAACCTCCTTGCCGCACCTGGGCAGACGGGTGAATTCAAGATTTTTGAACTGTTCATAAAGTGCATCCCAGCCATCATCTCCACCACAAGCCTTAAGCATGGCTTTTACTCTCAGGCTGTCCTCCTGCAGAACAGCAGCATAGGGTGTCAAGCCTTCTGTCCTCTCTGCCGCTGCTTCAGCAGCTTCCAACACACACTGAAGCCCGGTCAGCTCCATCGAAATACTCTTCATCAGGATTTTTGCCCACTTTGTAGCTCCAAAGTCCATTCCGTCAGCCGCATTGAAGGCTTCTACAGCATCCCGCAGCCAGACTTCAGGCCAAGGATGGCTTTGAACAAAATCATAGATGGTCAAGACCAGATCCATCAGCTTTTTGTCATCTCTATTGCCTCCATAGCACTCTACCAGGCTCAGAAAAGCTTCTGTGCAGTTCGGCTGCTCGTATTTCGACTCAATAAGCTCCTCCAGTGCTTCCATCTGAAGCAGCAGGGCTTCTGTATCATCCGCGATTCTGAACCCCGGGTCCAGATCTATTGTATGAAAGTTATTCCTTATGACATCAAGACAGAAGGAATGTATAGTGGTAATGCTGGCTTTCCCCAAGAGGGCCAGCTGTCTTTGAAGGTTTCTGGTATACTGGCTGTTGTCCTTTTGTGCGTCCTCCAGCACCTTGCTCAGGGCAGTACCGATTCTTTCCCTCATTTCAGCAGCCGCAGCATTGGTAAAGGTAACTACCAGCAGCCTGTCTATATCCACCGGATTATCCGGATGAGTAATCTTTCTTATGATTCTTTCAACCAGTACAGCTGTCTTTCCAGCCCCTGCAGCAGCTGCCACAAGCAGATTGCAGCGGTCCTCCGAAATTGCCCTGGCCTGCTCCTTGGTCCATTTGCCTGCATTATTCTGCAAATCCATTGCCATCACCACCTTCTGCACTTTTGCCCCCCATAAGCTCCCAGACCTCGGAATCCTTCCTGTCATGGAGATTCCTGTAATTATTCTTTGAAAGCCTGGTATCGAACTGGCAAATTGATATATATCCACAGTATGCACATGCGGTTATCCTTTTTCTTCTGTAAGGGCTTATGGAAATGTTCCCTTTGAGCATCTCCTCACCTATGCTGTTAAGCAGCTTCTTTACATGTCTTTTCATTATCTCAAACTGCTCAGCAGTAGCTGCGGAAGACCGTCCCAGCTCTCCTCCCTTGTTTACCCTTGCGGGTATTATAAGGGAATCCCCGTCTATACCGGTATCCATCTCCTTTATAAGCTTCACATCTGCAATAAGCATGCCCTTCATTTTAAGCTCCTTCATTATAGCTTTCTCTATTTCCTCCTCCGATGCTCCTCTGCTGCCCGGCACTATAGGATCGTCCAGCCTGAAGTATAGTATCCCTGCAGGAAATACCGGCTTCCCGGATTCTTTGCCCAGGCTCTCACCGACTGCATCCAAATAGGTTATTAGCTGAAGCTGAAGGCCGTAGTATACATCTGCCAGCTTGAACTGCTTGCTGCCTGACTTATAATCCACTATTCTGAAGTATTTGCCTTCCTCTGTTTCCAAGCAGTCCATCCTGTCTATCCTGCCGGACAGAACCATGCTCTCCCCTGAGGGCAGCTCCAGGGTTATAGCCGGAAGCTTCTCCCCTTCTCCAAAACCCAGCTCATAGCCGATTGGTTCGAAGGTGCTCCTTTTTATATGCTCCGCTATCAGCCAGACTGCTCTTGTCAGCACCCTTTTCAGCCTGTCTGCAAGATATTTGTATCTGCTGGAGCTTAAAAACACCGTACCCGCCATATCCTGCACCAGTTCGTCCACTATCAGGGCTACTTTTTCAGCACACCAATCCTTTTCAAGCCGTCTCCAGCCCATATCCCCCTCGCTCACTGCCTTGGAGAACCTGTCAATAACCGTATGCATGAAGGAGCCCATGTCCGGTGCATTCATTTTCATGATACGCCTTTCCTTCGCCTTAAGCCCGTATTCCACATAATATGAAAAAGGACAGGAAGAGTATCTCTCAAGCCTTGATACACTTGTATGTATGGTACTTCCATACAGCTTCCTTACCCGTTCCTGCTTTATAATCTCCACCTGATTGGTATAGTTGAAGCCTTCCAGCACCCGGCTATACTTGCCCTGCCATTCTTCCTCCTTCATATACCAGTCCACAACATTATTCCATAGAGGGTCGGTGTATCTGCCTTCCGCTCTCTGCCTCATGGCGGCTACCAGCTCATTGAAGGTTGGCATAGGCGCCGACACGTACATTTCAGCACTGCTCCGGTCGTTGTTTCGGGTCATGCCGCTTTCAAAGCTTATTTCGGGAAACATCCTCTTAAGCTTGCTTATAATAACGGAAGGCCTCAAGGCTCTGCCATCCTTGTCGGCTGCACAGTAGCTCAATCTCAGGTATTCCGATGCAGCTGTCAATGCGGTGTATATGATATACTGCTGTTCGAAGGTCCTTCCTCTTGTATCCGGTGCCAGTTCTACTCCCAGGGCTCCAAGGATTTCTCTGTCCCTGTCCGATAAAATGCCCTCCTGTTTAAAGGGTATTGGGAATATACCGTCATTTGCACCTAATATGTATATATCTTTTACATCATGGCTTTTGGACCGTTCAAGGCTCCCTACAAGCACTTGCTCAAGGGCCGGGGGTATCAAGCCTATGTTATACTCTCCAAAGCCTACCGCAAGTATCTCCAGGAAGGTTTCCACCTTCACTGCCTCATCCCCCATTGCCTCAACCACCTGATCCAAAAGCTCCAGAAGAATGTTCCACACCTGACTGTACTCATCAGCCCTGTCAAGCTCTCCCGCCCCGGTAAAATTCTGCACAAGCCTTTCCAGCCTTTCAGGCACTTCCAGTTCACACAGGAATTCATACAGTGCAGTACATATTTCCTTCCCGGTATTTTTCCCTTTTATTTTTTGATACAGCTTCAGAAGAGGTGCCACCGCTGCTTTTCGCGTTTCATTCACTCTTTGCAGCGCCTCAATGCCATACCCCAAGGTGTAGCTCCAATCCTCTTCCCTTACCCAGCTGCTACCCTTTATACCGTTTGCCAGCACATAATTCTCCAGAAGATCCAGATCAGCTCTGTCAACTCCGGTCAGGCCTGTCTTCAGATACCTGAAAACAGCTTCATATGACCAATTGCCTGTGAAAACCTCCAAAGCTGAAAGTACCAGAAGTACTAACGGATGCCCGGTTATGTCCTTTTTTCTATCAATGAAGCATGGTATACCATACTCTCTGAATACCACCCTTACCACTTTTTCATAAAGTGCCAGGTCTCCTGTTATTACAGCAATGTCCTTGTACCGGAGGCCTTCCTTCCTGCATTTTCTCAGTATATCTCTGGCAGCACTCTCCACCTCGGCATATATGTTGGGAGCCTCATGGAGGCTCAGGTGACTTGTGCTGTTTTTATATGTTCCATAAAGATATGTATAAAGATTCGCCTCAAGAAAAGCCAACTCTTTATTATATTTCAGCCCACCATTTTTAAGGGCTGCAGGAGCTTCTATCCTTACCCCGGTATTCACAGCCAGCCTTTTAAGCTTTGCGGCCGCAGCCTTCGCAGGTAGGAAGGCGTCTATTTCCTCCAAATCCAGCTCATCCGCAAGACAATCGGTGCACAGTGCCACGTTGACTCTGACAGTTCCGGCTAAAAGCCTCTCAATCACAACGTATTCCTGAGGGGTAAAGCCGGAGAATTCATCTATCCATATTTCCGAATCCTCAAAAAGCCTATATTGCATAAGCTTTTCAGCCAATAAGGCCAGGTCGTCATCGGAATCAATATATTTATCATGGAGTCTCTTCTCAAAATCCTCATATATGAGCCCTATGTCATGAAGTTTGTCCTTCAACTGAGTGCTCATCTCAGCTGTTTCAAGACTGCTTAAAGCCCCGGGAGTAATATTATACCTTTTAAATTCGCTGATGGTTCCGCACAAGGTATTTACAAAGCCCCTCTGACCGGCAGCCCTGGAAAACACCCTCAGGCTTTCCTTCAACCCTTCCATTATGGTATACACCAGTATGCTTTTACCTGCAGGGTTAATATGCTTCCTTACGATTCCCCCCACTTCTCCAAGCACTCTGTGGGATAGTCTGCCGAAGCTCAGAACCTCCACTCCGTTTATACCACTTGCTCCCAAGGCTCCTATGAGCCTTTTCTCCGCCTGGAAGGAGAACTGCTCGGGAACAATTATTATATGCCTCTTCGCTTGTCCCTGCCCCAGGCTTGACTTTATCTCATTAAGGCAGAAGGTGCTTTTGCCGCTTCCTGCCCGCCCGTATATGATTCTTAAGCTCATTAGTGATCCCCGCCTTCTATGCGATATATTAATATTATATCACACAAAACTGCTAATATTTGATATGTTTGGGTCATAAGGAAGCATTTACATTTTTATTTAGTGAGCTTTCAGAGAGGCAAAAAAGAAATATTTACCAGTTTATAGAAAGCTTTAAATGTAAAAACACCTTTGAAACCTATGAAGAAATGACCAAACTATATGCGGGAATTGTCTTTGATTACGGAAGCAGCCACTTTTCGCTGTGGAAAGAGAAATGGTAAAATCATTTTAACCTCAGAGCAATGTATTGTACTTTATTTAATAGTTTGAAATTTTTTACATTTTGTAGTAATATATCAATATTCACAGTGTCATAATTATAGGAGGAATCATGCATTATGAAGAGTAATATAACCGATAAAGAAAGATTCGTGCTTCTTGTATTATCTTCACTTTTAGTATTGCTGTATTTTTATTTTGGTATATTTCAATCTACCACTATCAATCCAATTATAAAAACTGGCCCCTTTTTGATTATGAGTTTTTATGTTTTTATAAGAACGTATTTTCATATTAAAAAAAAGAAAAGGGACTAACGTCCCTCTTCATTTTGTTTATCATCTTTGTCTTTCATATCCGATTATTGCAGCGCCTATTACCCCTTGCCTCTTATCCTTATCACACTCATCTGACTCCTGTTTAAAAACCTTATGGGCAGCTTGCTTGTACCCACTCCGCTGTCTATATATAGCAGGCTTTTTCCTTTCAGTTTGAACATTCCTTTATCAAAATAAGGAAAAAGGCCCTCCCCCGGCTCAATTACAGAACCGACCAAAGGAAATCTTACCTGGCCTCCATGGGTATGGCCGCAGAGTATCAGATCTGGCGAATAAAGTCCCAGCCGTTGTCGTATCTTTGGAGAGTGCGAAAGTAGTATTGTATACTTATTGCTATTTACGCTTTTCATTGCTTTTTCTATATTATCCTTGCACCTGTAGGCATCATCCACACCGCACATATTGATGTCCGCACTCCTTACAGCAAAGCTTGAGCCTTTATTATTCAGAATCACTGCTCCCATTTCCTTAAGCTTTTCAAGCAGTTCCTTCCTTCTGTCATTGCTCCATTCATGGTTGCCTGACACGAAAAAAATACTCGGACATAATGAGCGCAGCTCACTGATCAAAGCATACACATTGTCAAAATCCTCCGTGGATCTATCCACCAGGTCTCCCGTTATAACTACGGCATCAGGCCTAATATTACCCAATGCCTTAATGAGCCTTTGTACAATTTCTCCGGAAGCGCCCCCATGAAAATCGGTTATTTGAAGGAGCGTGACCTCCTCCCCCATTTTCAGCCTTTCCGTATCTATATTGATTTCCCGTACTACAGGAAAATTAACTTCAAAAGCCATATCAGCAGCTATTAAGAGAGCTGCTGCCGCAGCTATTTTAATTAAATAACCAAACAAATTATATCGCTCCTTTAAGTTCACTTGTAAGCAAAGCTCTGAAGTAAGGCAATAGGCCATGGGCAATGGGTAATAGGTTTGAGTATGCCTTCGAAACCCTGCCCTAATCCTCGCATCTCGTATCTATTCCCATTCCATTATACCACGCAACGCTTCCATATATTCCTACAACCTCCTGAAATCCTGGCAGTCTGAATTACTCCTGATTGTATTGGTTCAATACTTCTGATAGAATCTATTGTAGGGAATAAGAGAAGGGGTTGTCAGAAATGGGTTCAATGTTGGAAAAATTTAAAAATGACCGATTCAGGTCGATATTATATCTAATAATAGCCTCCTTGCTATGGAGTACGGGAGGCTTGCTTATCAAGTCCATCCAATGGAATGCAATGGCGATAGCAGGAATGCGAAGCCTTATAGCCGCAATTATCATGCTTGCAGTTATAAAAAAACCCAACCTTAAATTTAACAAATACAAGATTGGTGGTGCTTTCGCATATGTAGGAACTGTTGCGCTGTTTGTAATGGCAAACAAGCTTACTACTGCAGCCACAGCGATATTACTGCAATATACCGCTCCCATTTATGTGGCGCTGCTGGGTGCCTGGCTCCTTAAGGAACGCACTACTGCACTGGACTGGCTTACAATATTCCTGGTGTTTGGCGGCATGTTCCTCTTCTTTATAGATGAGATGTCCCCCGGAGGCATGCTCGGCAACATATATGCGGCATTGAGCGGCATCTGTTTTGCCAGTATGGTACTGATGCTTCGCAAGCAGAAGGACGAATCTCCTCTTGAATCAGTATTTTGGGGTAATGTGCTGACTGCTATAATAGGCCTTCCATTTATGTTCACCTCCATGCCTGACACCTCAAGCTGGATAGGACTGCTGCTGCTGGGTGTATTCCAGTTGGGCATATCGTACATATTATACGCTCTGGCAATAAAGCACGTTTCAGCCCTTGAGGCAATACTGATACCTGTTATCGAGCCATTACTGAATCCTGTATGGGTATTCCTGGTTATGGCCGAGCTTCCCGGCCCCTGGGCTTTTGTAGGAGGCTTCATAGTACTGACCTCAATAGTCGGCAGAAGTGTGATAACTGTAATGGGTGCCAGGCACGACGTTTAGACGGTTATTGTTTCAATAACCGTCTAAACGTCGTGCCTGGCACTTAAAGAAACCCGGCTATACGCCGGGTTTCTTTTCAAGCTTCATTCCTGTCTCATGTCCGTTCAGGTCCTGAGCCTCAAAGCTCTTGTCTGTGACTCTTTCCACTTTTTCAGCCAGAGTCTCCTGCATGATGTAGTCCTTGAATGCGGAAACTGCATTTGCTATTTCATCGTCTCCGTCGAAATATATGTTTATTTTGTCCATCATCTCATAATTGTTGTTCTTTCTCATCTGCTGTACCTTGGAGATGAATTCCCTTGCATAGCCCTCTTCTATAAGCTCTTTTGTAAGGGTAGTATCAAGTATTACAAAAAGGTTGTTCTCTGTTGTCACTGTAAAGCCTTCTTTGGCTGCTATGCTGGTTATTACGTAATCTTTGTTTATCTCCAATGTCTCTCCCTCAAGGTCAACCTTGACTGTCTCCCCTGCTTCCAGCTTCGGTGCATATACTGCTGCATCCATTTCCTGCAGTAGCTTTGCGAAGGTTTTTATCTTTGCCCCAAGTATCGAGCCGGCAAATTTGTAGTTGGGCTTCAGGCTGAAGTTCATGTATCTGTTGAGGTCTTTTTCAAATATTACTTCCTTGACATTAAGCTCTTCCTGTATAAGCGGTATCAGATAGGATATCAGCTCTTCATATTTTGCGTCTATGAATACCTTCTGTATCGGCTGACGAACCTTTATCCTGACCTGCTCCCTTGAAGCTCTGCCCAGGCCTACCAGACTCCTGACCAGGTCCATTCTTTCTTCCAGCTTGTCATCGATGAGGCTTTTATTTGTTTCAGGGAAATAAGCCACATGCACCGAAAGCTCTCCTGTGAGGCTCCTGTATATTTCCTCTGAAATGTACGGGGCAAATGGAGCAATCAGCTTTGATACTCCTACCAATACCTCATAGGTGGTGTTGTAAACCGCTTTCTTGTCTTCTGTAAGCTCTGTTTCCCAGAACCTTCTTCTGGAGCGTCTTATATACCAGTTGGAAAGGTCTTCATTTATAAAATACTGTATCTTTCTTACTGCCTTTGTAAGGTCATATATATCAAGCTCCGCATTAACTTCCCTTACAAGATTGTTGTACTTGGAAAGCATCCAGCGGTCAAGCTCGGGACGCTCACTGTACTCCACAAAGAAATCCTTGGGATCTATGCTGTCGGTATTTGCATACAGTGCAAAGAAGGCATAAACATTCTTAAGTGTTCCGAAGAACTTGCTGAGAACCTCCTTCAGGCCTTCCTCGTCAAACTTGGTGGTAGTCCATACCGGAGATACATACATCATATACCATCTTAAAGCATCAGCACCGCACTTATCGAACATTTCGAAGGGGTCTACGGTATTTCCAAGGGATTTTGACATCTTCCTGCCTTCCTTGTCTACCAGATGTCCGCATACAAGTACATTCTTGTACGGAGATGTCCCCATTACAAAGGTTGATATCGCAATCAGCGAATAGAACCAGCCTCTTGTCTGGTCTATAGCTTCGCAGATATAGTCAGCAGGGAACAGTTCATCAAAGTTCTCCTTGTTCTCAAAAGGATAGTGATGCTGTGCGAAGGGCATGGCTCCGCTGTCAAACCAGCAGTCTATGACTTCCTTTACTCTTGTCATGGTGCCGCCGCATTTCTCACACCTTATATGAACCTCATCCACATAAGGCCTGTGCATATCAATACTCTCGTCTATTTTTTCCATTGACTTCTCAACCAGCTCTTTTCTGGAGCCTATGGAGTCAAAGTGTCCGCACTCGCATCTCCATATGTTGAGAGGCGTACCCCAGTATCTGTTTCTGGAAAGGGCCCAGTCGTTCACGTTTTCAAGCCAGTTGCCAAAGCGCTTCTCTCCTACATAATCCGGAAACCAATTTACTTCATTATTGTTAGCCACAAGATTATCCCTGAGCTTTGTCATTTCGATGTACCAGCTTGGTTTTGCGTAATAAAGCAAAGGAGTCTTGCATCTCCAGCAGTGCGGATAGTTGTGGTCTATCTTTTCCTTCTTAAAAAGCTTGCCTTCTATTGCCAGCCACTTTATTATCTCAGGGTCCGCATCTATTACAAACTGCCCTTCCCATGGGGTAGCTGTGAATTTGCCTGCTTCATTGACGGGCTGCAATACCGGAAGGTCATATCTTCTTCCTGTGTTGTAGTCGTCTTCGCCGAAGGCGGGAGCTGTATGGACTATGCCTGTTCCATCCTCAGTAGTTACATAATCAGCCAGGGTTACAAAGAAGGCTTTCTTTTCAGGGTCTACAAAGGGCATCAGCTGCTCGTATTCCATATGCTCCAGCTCTGTGCCTTTTAATTCCTGAAGCACCTCAAAGTCTTCTCCCAGCACCTTATTGGCCAATGTCTTTTCTAAATAGTATATTTCATCCTTCTGTTTTACCTTAAGGTATGTTTCCTTTGGGTTCACTGTAAGCGCCACGTTGGAAGGCAGTGTCCATGGTGTAGTTGTCCACACCAGGAAGTATTCATCGGTGCCTTTTCTCTTGAATTTAACTATTACCGTAGTTGTCTTTATTTCCTTATAGCCTTGAGCTACCTCATGGGTCGCAAGTCCTGTACCGCATCTTGGGCAGTAAGGGGATATCTTGTGTCCTTCATAGATATAACCTTCCTTGTTGAATTTGTCCAATATCCACCAGATTGTCTCAATATAATTGTTGTCATAGGTTATATAGGGGTGCTCCATGTCTATCAGATAAGCCATTTTTTCGGTCATATCCTGCCACTGTCCTACGTACTTGAATACAGACTCACGGCATTTCTGGTTAAATTCCTTTATGCCGTACTTTTCTATATCCTGTTTTCCTGATATCTTAAGCTCCTTTTCAACCTCAATCTCAACAGGAAGCCCGTGAGTGTCCCAGCCTGCCTTCCTCTTGACCTGATAGCCCTTCATTGTTTTATAGCGGCACACCGTATCCTTCAATGTTCTGGCTATTACATGGTGTATGCCGGGTCTGCCGTTGGCAGTTGGAGGTCCCTCATAGAATATGAACGGCTTCTTGTCCGCTCTTGTTTCTATGCTCTTTTTGAGGATATCTATCTCCTTCCAATATTCCGATATGCTTTTTTCATTTTCTGCCACTCTCTTGTCGGATAAAAATTTGAATTTGTCCATATAAAACATCCTTTCTAAGAATATATATACTTTGTACATGGGTGTAGGTACGGGTTAGGGCTCTGGAAAAATAAAAAGCCCCTTCAGCCAAAGCCAAAGGGACGATATTATACCGCGGTACCACCCAGGTTATGCACAACTGTAATCAATCAGTGCATCACTCAATGCATGTAACGCATGCCTGCGAAAAGGCTTACTTGATTCAGCCCTCCAGCTCCAAGGTGATTTTCGTAAAACGGCAAATGACAATCTTTCACCAGGCGACTGTCTCTCTATAATTTGCTTCCTTTACTACTGTCCTCTTCAATGCCATTATATTCATTAAAATCAATACACATAATTATATATTATGAAATATTGCCCTGTCAAGTTCTTTACTATTATACCCGAAGATTAGTGGGAATAGGCATTATATGTTGATTCGCACAAAAATAAACTTTGGATAGAATCAGATATAGATGCTTATTCCACCTCCCATTGAAGTGCCCTGCTAACAGCCTTCTTCCAGCCGGCATACTTTTTTTGCTTTTCTTCATTGTCCATTGCAGGTGCAAACAGCCTATCCACCTTCCAGGTCTCGGCTATCTCATCCTTGTCCGCCCAGTAGCCTACCGCAAGACCCGCCAGATATGCTGCTCCCAATGCGGTGGTCTCGGTAACCACCGGCCTTTGAACCGGCACTCCCAGGATATCTGCCTGGAACTGCATCAGAAAGTTGTTTGCCACAGCACCTCCGTCAACCTTCAAAGTCTGAAGCTCTACGCCTGAATCCTCATGCATCGCCTCAAGCACATCCTTGGTCTGGTATGCAATAGACTCCAGAGTTGCCCGCACAATATGATTCCTGTTCGCTCCACGGGTCAGGCCCATAACTGCACCTCTGGCATACATGTCCCAATAAGGAGCCCCCAAGCCCACAAAAGCCGGAACTACATACACTCCGTTTGTATGCGGGACCGCCATTGCCATCTGCTCACTTGCCGCTGCACTTTCAATTATTTTAAGTTCATCCCTCAGCCACTGTATGGATGCTCCTGCTATGAATATGCTTCCTTCAAGGGCATATTCAACCTTACCGCCAAAACCCCAGGCTATTGTTGTGAGAAGTCCCTTGTCCGAGCCAACCTTCTTATCTCCGGTATTCATCAGCATGAAACAGCCTGTGCCATAGGTGTTCTTGGCCATTCCAGACTTGAAGCAGGCCTGTCCGAACAGTGCCGCTTGCTGGTCACCTGCTGCTCCGGCTATTGGTATCTCAGCTCCAAAAAGCTCTATTGCAGTATAACCATAAACACAGCTTGAGGGTTTTACCTCCGGAAGCATGGCTGCCGGAATATCCAGCTCCTTCATTATATCTTCATCCCACTTCAATGTGTTTATGTTAAAAAGCATCGTCCTTGATGCATTTGAGTAATCAGTCACATGAATCTTGCCACCGGACAGATTCCATATAAGCCATGTATCAATATTACCAAAAAGCAATTCTCCCTTTTCAGCTTTTTCACGGGCCCCATCCACATTATCGAGTATCCATTTAAGCTTTGTCCCTGAGAAATATGCATCCACAACCAGGCCGGTCTTCTGTTTTATGGAAGTCTCAAGCCCTCTCCTTTTCAATTCGTCACAGATAGGAGCCGTTCTTCTGCACTGCCATACTATTGCATTGCATATGGGCTTTCCTGTTGTCCTGTCCCACACCACAGCCGTTTCTCTCTGATTGGTTATCCCTATTGCCGCAATCTGTTCTGCAGTAATGCCCGACCTGTCCATAACCTCCCTGGCTGCTCCACTCTGGGTACCCCATATCTCCATGGGATTGTGCTCGACCCAGCCGGCTGTTGGATAGATTTGTGTAAATTCCTTCTGAGCCATGCCTATTATTTTTCCAACCTTGTCGAAGATTATCGCCCTGGAGCTTGTAGTACCTTGATCCAGTGCCATGATGTATTTATTCATTTTACCCCCTCCAACTCAACTATTTATTCAAAACAGCGTATGCCCTGTCAATGTAAATAACTGCATTGTAATTCGGGTACCTTGCTTTTATGGTATAAGCCACTTCTTTTGAGAGATCCTTAGCCATCTTCTCATCATATTCGTAGGGCACCACCAGGTCGAATATGAGATTCATATGTTCTTCCCCTCCGACTATTCTGAAATCATGTATCGTCAATTCCTCATGCAGCCCGGTAATGACTTCCATTACCCTGTCCTGCGTCTTCTGTACTATTTTATCATCAGTATTGATAGGATCCATATGTATTACAATATGTATGTCCAGTTCTTCGGAGATTTCCTGTTCGGCTATATCTATTATATCGTGAGCTTCCATGATATCCATTTTGGCAGGGATCTCAGCATGCAGTGATACTACGCACCTGCCGGGGCCATAGTTGTGCACTATCATATCATGCACCCCTATGATGCCGTCATATCTCATGGTTTTTTCGGTAATCTCAGTTATGAACTCGGGCTCCGGAGCCTCTCCCAGCAACGGATCCAAAGTCTCTTTGGTAAGAGATATTCCTGCATAAATTATAAATACCGATACCAGAAGTCCAATATATCCGTCAATGGGAAAGGCTATCCATCTGGAGCTCAGCAGGGAAAAAGCGACAACCGATGTAGTTATCACATCACTGAGGCTGTCTGCAGCAGAAGCCTTCATAGTCTTGCTGTTTATTCTTCCTCCGATATTTTTATAGAACCTGCTTAGCCATACCTTTACCCCTATGGATATTATCAGTATTAAAAAGGATATCGTATCAAATTTCAGCATCTCAGGGTTTTTTATTCTTTCAAAAGAGCTTTTCAAGAACTCAAAGCCTACCAGTATTACCAAAAAGGATACAATCATAGCGGATATGTATTCTATCCTGGCATGTCCGAAGGGATGCTCCCTGTCGGCAGGCTTGTTGGTTATTTTGAAGCCGATCAGTGTAATTATTGAAGAGGCGGCATCAGTCAGGTTGTTCACAGCATCGGCAGTGATTGCTATGCTATTGACCATAAGCCCTATTACAATCTTCACCGCTGAAAGTATCACATTGCAGATTATCCCTACGAAGCCTCCCAAATATCCGTATTTCTGCCTGACTTCTTTATCCCTGGTGTTTTCATTATTTCTTATAAAGGTTTTAACCAGCAAGTTTGTAAGCAATTTAACACCTCTAGCACACCTTAATTATGGATTTTTTTGTATTAACTCATTATATACTATATTATATTATATTAAAATCAAAACGTATTCAAAACTTCTACATTTTCCCGCCGACATTCCGTATCTGCACTTTGACCTCAACATTAATCTCAGATTCCTGAACTATCCTGTCGATATCCTCCTTCGTAAGCTTTTCCCGTGTATGTGCCTTTATATACTTAGCAAGGCACAAGGCATCAAACTTGAATTCCTCCTGAGTTTTTTCCACAAGAGCTTCTGCTCTTTTTTTAATGTGCTGCTCCAGGGAATCCTGAAAGACCATTAATAAATCGGTGCCATCCTGCATCGGTACTTCCTTTTTATGCTCTACTATTGTTCCCGACAGCTTTATCTGTATATTGAAAACATATTTACCCTCTATTATTTTCAAAGTCACTTTCCGGCTGTTCCTGCCTTCAAAGGTTGCTTCATCAATAACCTTTCCATCCTTTTTTGCCTCAAAGGACAGAGTTCCCTTACATTCTATACCGCTTAACATGACTGCTGTCTCTGTTTCCTCCCTGCCCATTTCTCCTGATATTTTCCCTTCATTCACCAGACATGAGCCTGCCAGCATAATTTCCCCATCCCTGCATATGACATGTGGCAGCAAAGCCGCTGTCTCATAGCTGATCAAGCTTCTGTTGAAGCGAAATAAGGTCGTGTACGGGAAGAAATTCGTATCCTTGCTGTTCTTCATCAGAGCTTTCAAATATATTCCCACATTAGGATAATTGTGGGGTGGCTTTTTTATAAGATCTACCGCCCTTCCCTTGACTATTATAATGAATATTGAAGCCTTTACCCTGGGGTTTCTCGCAATTACATCAGTTATTTCCAATAGGTTTTCTTTTTTAGCAAGCTCTTCTCCCAAAAGCAGAACCTGCAGTTGCCCGAATATCACCTGCTCTCCAAGCTGCGTGTTCTTCCTGCCTCTTGCTTCTCCAATTATTTGGCCTGTGGTATCTATTACATGAAATTTACTCTCAACATCCTCATAGAATACAGGGACTCCCACGGTAACAAGGTACTTGTCATCAGGATATTCCTTTTCCTTTTCCAGTATTGTGTCGTATGCAACGACAAGTGGTATGGATAAATCATCCAATTCCTTGGCATCCCAGCAGCCTGTGAGCATAATCAGACATAGTAAGGCAGCAGACAAGCGTATTAATTTTCTATGCATTTTCATCATTCACCGCCTTCCTTTTTACAGTGAACATTCCGAATACAATGAGTATGAGCGGCAAAGCTATTCCAATTGACAATGCAATCTGCCCCACGTAATCGGAAAGCTTGAAAACCTGGAAAATGTTCTTGGGGTAATACGCTATGAGTATCATTACCGGAAACAGTCCCAAAGTACTCCACTTCTGGGATTTTAGCTTCAACAGCTCTGCTATTATATGACTTGCACAAAAATACTGTATGCTGATGGGTCTGAAGGATACACCTATCCATGCCTGTATGAACAGGAACTCTATTCTTTCAAGTATCGGCACCTCCGCTGTTGCAAGTACTCTGAGCGTAGGCCATGTAAATTTCTGTGTGAGCTCAGACCCAAAGACCGAAATAACTCCTATAACAAAATACAAATAAATAACAAGGGTTATCAGGAGGGCATACAGGCTTGCACCATAAGCTTCTTTCTCTTTCAAGACATAGGGATGAAAAACAATATACAACTCAAACCCCGAGAAGGCAAAACCCGTTGTCAGTGCGGCTCTGGCATAATCCGATACTTCAAAATTCAGTACGGGCATCAGATTCCGTATATCAGAGTTTTTGACAATCGCAGGCAGAGAGAAAAATACTATAGGCAGAAGTACGTAAAAAAGAAATTCGTTTAATCTTCCTATCACCTTTGCATTAGTAGATGCCAGATATGCACATACGGAAAGCATCAACACAAGCTTGGCCAGCATAGGTGTATCATTGAGAAGGAACATTGAAATTACCTCTATGAAAACCCTGAGAAGAACTGAAGCTGTGAGTACTGAATATAATGCCAGTATTATGCTAAACAAGCTTCCCAACCACCTGCCACCAACCTTTCTGCATATTTCTACAAAGCTGGCCGCATCATTTTTTTTGTAAAGAAGCCTTATTAATGAAAGTGAAGCAAGGGGAAACATGGAACCAAGAATTACAGCCAGCCAGGCATCCTGCCCGGCCTCCTTTGCCGCAAGTCTGGGAAGGCTCAGTATACCGGAGCCCAGCATAGTTCCTATCATAATAAAAATAAGCTGTTTGCTTGTTATACTAGATCCGCTTTTAATTTCCATTTTTTTGCTCCCTTGCATTGACCGTTCTCTTCTTATCCTTGACAGGGATTGAATCAGGCCTATCCTTCATTGCCCATATAGGCACCCTTACATACAGATCCTTCAAATCCTTGAATCTGGTTGGTGCAAGAGGGGCAAAATACGGGACACCGAAGCTTTCCAATTTGCATAGGTGTATTATCATTACCAGCCAGCCCAGTGTAATCCCGAAAGCTCCAAAAGCGGCAGCCAGCAGAATAAGATAAAGCCTGACAAGCCTGATGACAAGAGACATGCTGTAGTTTGGTATAATGAAATTGCATATTATTGTTATAGTTATTACAATAATCATGGCAGGGCTGACCAGATTTGATCTGACTGCCGCATCCCCCAGAATTATACCCCCTACAACTCCTAATGTTGTTGCTACTGCCGTAGGCAGTCTCAAGCCTGCTTCCCGGAGTGATTCTATTACAAACTCCATTATCAATGCCTCTACCACCGGAGGGAAGGGCACCTGTTTCCTAAGCTCGGCAATATTCAGGAGCAGCTCTAAAGGAACCAGCTCCGGGTGGAAGGAGGTCAGCGCAATATAAGCCGGGGCAGCACTTGTCGTTACAAGAAATGCGATAGCTCTCAGAAGTCTTATATATGTACCCATATAGGGACGCTCGTAATAATCCTCCGGTGCTTGGAAAAACTGAATAAGCTGAGCAGGCACCAAAAGTACATAAGGCGTTCTGTCCAGAAAGATTGCAATCCTTCCTTCAAGCAGGGCGGCAACAACCTTATCAGGCTTCTCTGTTCCTTGAGTCTGCGGAAAAGGAGAGTAAGGGTTGTCTTCAATGAATTCTTCTATATATCCATTGGCCAACACTCCATCTATATCTATCTTTTTTATACGGCTTTTTACCTCTTTTACCAGCTTGTCATCCGCCAGACTCTTCAAATATACGACAGCAAGGCTGGTCTTTGTTCTCCTTCCAACTTTAGATACTTCAACTTTTAGGCTCGGGTCAGGCAGTGTCTTCCTTATAACGGCCACATTGTTCCATATGTCCTCTATGAAACCTTCCTTTGTACCTCTCAGGGTCTTCTCACTTTCCGGTTCAGTTACCTGTCTTGCTTTCCCCCCGGCTACTTCCATTATGATAATCTGGTCAATACTATTCACTAGCAAAATAACTTTGCCTTCAAACATCTCATTTTTAGCAAGGTCTTTATCCGTTACTGCCTTTATTGTTCCTACACTTAAACAGCTATCCATTATACTCTTATAAGATATACTGCCTTCAATGCTCTTTTCTTTGCCTCCCTTGAAGCTCATCAGAGGTTTGATAACATATGCATTAAGCATGTTCTTATCTATACTGCCATACATATATATAAGTATGGCGTCCAACTCTTCATTGCCTCCAATAAACAGTTCCCTGAATACTATATCCCCATTGCCTGCAAGCTCATATCTGAACCACTCCTCTTTATCTTTGACAGGGGAAATAATCTTCCTGGAATTATCCGCTCTTAAATGTGCTGTTGCCGCAATTTCCTTTATTGTCTTATATTTTTTGGGTTTTATATTGTGCTTGCTGGTAATAAGCCGTTTCACCATTAGCTCTCCTTGTCACTGCCCCATATTCTCATTTAATCAGTAAATCAAATTCCATATAGGTTATTATCCTCATAGTGCTGTACTTTTATAACACGAAAAAACAAGGGCGGAAATTTACATTTCCACCCTTGCTGTTATACTTCCCTATACAGTACCTCAAGCATCATTTTCAAGCCTTGCAGTCCTATGTTCAGCACTCTGCTTTCCTTTATAACCTCAGACAGCTTGTCTTCGACCATTCTTATCTTCTTTTCCTTTATAAACTCCTTATTCTCTCTGGAAACAAAACAGCCCTTGCCTATCACAGTCTCGATAAACCCTTCTTTTTCAAGCTCATCATAAGCTCTCTTGGTTGTAATAACACTTATGTGCAAATCAGCTGCCAGTTTTCTTATAGAGGGGAGACCCTCTCCAGGTCTGAGCTGCTGATTTATGATAAGCTTTTTTATTTGATTCGCTATCTGTTCATATATTGGTTCCTGTGTCGAATTACTAACTGTTATATCCATATATATACACCTCACCTATGTGGAAGCTGAATGCGAGACAGATTCCGTCCTGACTGTTATGCCATACTAAGCACAGTAAAAGCGTTGAAATTGTGTATTCCGTTCATAGTGTGCATACTGTCCATACCGTTCATACCATATATGTACAGTATAGACATTTATATCATTTATGTCAATAAAAATGGTGAATGTTGTAGAAGATTGCGAAGCAATCTTCTACAAGTCGCTAGTCACGAGTCGCTAGTCTCTAGATCCCTGGTATTCCTTATGGGTACTGCACAAAGCTCAGTCTTCGAAGCCTTGCCCTAATCTAGCGACTAGAGTCTAGCGACCAGTGACTTAAGAATGCGACAACGTCGCATTCTTATATTTATATTCATAAACTCATTATTTATTAACAAGCTAATGTATATACTATAATCATGAGAATCAATACAGAAAGGAAGAATATCTTTGGACCTCAAAAGAAAAACAGTATTATACATTATCATTATATTCTCCCTGGCACTATACTTAAGACTCCGCTTCGTCATATACACCCCTTTTGAAATCAAAATAGATGCCTGGAGCATGTACCACTATGCCCTTAATATAATGGGCGGCGAATACTATGGCCACCAATTCGGTGAGCATTGGGCCAGGTATGCCTATTGGCCTCCCTTATACATCTTTCTTTCTGGTTTTATATATAGGTTTTTCGGTACATCACAGTATTTTCTGGTAATGAGGGTAATTCAAGCAGGCTTCTCCACTGCATCCTGTCTGCTCTGCTACAGCATTGCCAGCGAAGCCTTGGAAAGCTACAGCGATTTTCACAAGGAAGCCGGGCTTATTGCCGGTCTCCTCATGGCCTTGAATCCAAGAATGGTAGTATATACCAACCATTTATACGTTGAGACTGTATTTATTACAATTTATCTTGCAGTTGTTTACTTTGCCCTGAAGTATTTCAAGCATGAACTATCAGGGAAGCTTGGCCTGCACAAGGTTTATGTTCGGATCCGGTACCTGCTGCTGTACTCATTTTTTCTCGGCATCGGAAACCTTACACGGCCTGTGCTGCTTCTTCTTCCCGGTGTTATGCTTGTTTTCGCACTGCTGTACACAATAGCGAAAAGGCTCGATATGAGAAAGGCTCTAAAGGTTGCTGCCTTGGATGGAGCCTTGACTGTCATAGTCATGCTTCTGGTATTATCACCTTGGATCATAAGGAACTATACTGTTACAGGACGCTTTATACTTGTGGATACCAACGGCCCTATCAATTTCTACATAGCTCACAATCCCCTTGCCAACGGACAATGGGTGGATGTAAAGCCACACACCGATATTAACAGGCTATACGAAACGGGCTATGGTGAAGGCCTTTCTTACATGATCAGGAATATTCCTAAAGAAATAAAGCTTTCAAGGCTTAAGCAGAGGCTTTTCCTTTATCATGGAGATCCTCACATATCCGAAGCTCAAAACCATCTGGACCGTACCTATAAGCTCCCCCTATACGGCAGTCTGATAAAGATGGGCATAGTAAAAAAAGACACCCTGGAAGGCCTTTACAAGCTTCCTCAAATGTCTTTTGCATTCTTGTGGAGGACTGCCCTTATCCTATTGGCATTTTTCATCCTCAGGCTTATTACAGCAATGTCCTTCCATGTACTGTTCTGCGAACCTGCATGGATAATCGGAAATTTTTTATATATAAACCTTATCGTCCAAATATTCTACTTTGCTCCCAGATACAGAATAGCTGCCGAACCCTTTTTATGCATTGCCATAGGCATCCTGCTTGCAGGAATCCTTACACCGAACTCCCGTATTTCTTCACCTACAGACCCGCAGCTACTTGTATAAGATTACTATACTTGTCAATATCCAAAGCATTATGTTAATAAATAGTGGCCTGTCGGTCAGCACGATTTCCTCAGGACTTTCACCGAGTTTTTTATTGTATATTATATATTGGTACCTGAAAATTCCATATAGGACGAATAGTATCGTCACCATAGAATACCTGTCGTCACTGGAAAAAAACGTATAAAGGCTGTAGGATATCAACGTAGATGCCGTTACAATCGAAAGCATATTATCAATAAAGTCCAGGGAGTAATGCTCAAGAATACTTCTGTGACTTTGGGCATCCTCCTGCAGTATCAGAAGCTCATTCCGTCTCTTGCTGAAGCCCAGGAACAAAGCCAGCAGGAAGGTGCATAAAAGCAGCCATGGAGATATAAGCACCCCTATGGCTACCGCACCTCCTGCAACTCTCAGTATGAAGCCCATGGCAATAGACATTACATCAAGGATAACAAGGTTTTTCACATATAGTGTATACAATAGGTTATTAATCAGATAGGCCATGACAATAAGACCGAAGCTGTAGTTCAGCATAAAGGAAAATACAACTGCTGCAGGGAGCATAAAGCTTATAAGTATTTGTGCTTCTCTCCTGCTTATAACTCCTGCAGCTAAAGGGCGTTTTCTCTTTCTTGGATGTCTCCGGTCTTTTTCTATATCCAGCAGATCATTGAATATATAGACTGTGGAGGACGTAATGCAGAAGCAAATAAAAGCATAAAAAGAAATCAATATGTATGGCGGTTTGTCTATGCTTTTTGAAAACATCAAAGCAGCAAATATGAATAGGTTCTTTATCCACTGCTTGGGTCTTAATAGCTGAAAATAGCTCTTAAGCTTCATCCGACCTGTCAGGCTTTTCACCTCTTGCATATCTGCACCTCCCTGTATTTCATTTTATTCTCCAATCCTTGTTCAAATAAGCGATTTCACTGTATACCAGCCAGTTTTATTTTTACCTCCAAAGTCTATTAAATTCTGCTATTGCCAAAATACATATAATTGCCAAGATTGCCTCAACTTGTATATAATAGAGATACGAGATGCGAGATGCGAGATACTAGTCTCTAGATTTCCAGGTATTCCTTATGGGCATAGGCTTAGCTCAGTCTTCGGAGCCCTGCCCCAATCTAGTGACTGGAGACTAGAGACTAGTGACTGAAAAATTTGAGGAGAAATATATTATGGATTTGAACGAAATCAGAGATAAGATATATAAAGAATTGGGCACACCGCCCAGATACAAGGAAAAGATCCAGGCTATACAGGACCTTTATCTGGCTCCCTATGCAACAAAGAAGCCTAAAGAAGGAAGCAGAAGGAATTGCAGCGAAAAGAACAGCAACTTTGAAGCCAGAAGCGACTTTCAGAGAGACAGGGACAGGATAATACATTCCAGTGCCTTTAGACGTCTCATGTATAAAACACAGGTCTTCGTAAACCATGAGGGTGATTTCTACAGGACAAGAATGACTCACAGCCTTGAGGTTTCCCAGATTGCCAGAGGTATAGCCCGCTCACTGGGCTTGAATGAGGATTTGACTGAAGCTATAGCTTTAGGACACGACCTGGGCCATACCCCCTTTGGCCATGCTGTAGAAGAGCTTTTGTCCGATCAGCTTAAAAATGAACATGGCTTTTTTCACAATGAAAACAGTGTCAGAGTTGTTGATATTATCGAGCAAAAGTATGGAACGGATAACTGCGGCCTTAATCTTACCTGGGAGGTAAGAGAAGGAATCCTCAAGCATACCAGGGACCATACCGAAGGCATTTATGAGAGCCTGAAGCCCTCAGAGCCATCAAGCCTTGAAGGCCAGGCAGTAGCACTTTCCGATACCCTTGCTTATGTATGCCATGACCTGGATGACGGTATAAATGCAAGGCTAATAAAGGAAAGCATTGATGAAGGCCTTCTGACTCAGAAATCCTTTGATGAGCTGGTGTATGAGAACTTCGGGCTTCAACCCGGCAGCGGAATCAGCCCCCTCATAAACACCCTTGTGCTGGACCTGGTGGAAAGCTCCTGGAACGTCATTGATACCAACAATATCACTACCCTTGAACAAGTAAGAAGCTTCACCGACAGGAGCGTCCGGGGAAATAAGATCATCCGGCTGGGCAAGCATGAGAAAGCCTTTGGAAGCCTTAAGAAATTCGTCACTGATCATGTTTACAACAGCCCAATGACAACTATAATGGATGTTAAAGCAAGGAAAATAGTGAGTGAGATATACAACACCTACTGGGCTAACCCCAAACAAATGCCAGGCCGGATCTATAAGAAGTTCATTGATGCTTCCGGTACTTCAAAGGAAAGCCTTGAGAATATCAATAGCAGCACCTGTGCCTATGGGGGATATGTGACAACTCCGGCCAGGGTGCTTTGTGATTACATTGCAGAAATGACAGACCGTTCAGCCCTGGAAACCTACGACAAGCTTTTCGGTCCATTTACGAAGATATAACTTATCTTGGGTATTCCTTAAGGGTATAGATACGAGATGCGAGGTTTCAGGGGAGTGCGGGAAGCGCACTATTTAGTATGGCGTTGGAGAAAGGGGTTTTTTGATTTGAATAAATTAATGGGGTTTTATGAGCTTAAAGATATAAATATTCCCACTGTACCCTGGGAGAGGTACTCCCGGGAAGTAACACTGGACAGCAACATGCTGTGGACTATAAGAGTTGCTGTAAAAAACGGCGATGACCTGAATCTTCCCAGAGCCGTCGGTGTTACTGCAGAAGAGGCTGCAGCTAAAGGAAGCTCTCTACTGGAAAAGTATGAGGATAGCGGTATGGTTATCTATTACCCCTACTTTATAGCAGACAAAAGCGGGGTAATAGATATAAAAAGCAGCAGAACTGTGATAGAAGCTGTGGATAAAGACCTATGGAATCTTGTCACCCATGGACGCAAGAATATCACCCTTGTACTTGAGAATGGAGTTACGGAATACTTCGGGGATCAGAGCTTCCTTTCAGCAGAAGAATCTAATATTCTGCTTGATTATGTCAATCGCATTAAGTCCTATTATCGAAGGCCCATGAGTGAGGGAAAGTCAATAATAGCAGAATGGAGCTTTGCATATAATACCGATATTGACCACAAGCCTCTGGGAGAAAAATACCTGGTGTTCTATGAATTGAGAAGCATATAATAATAAGATTGCGAAGCAATCTTATTCAGTCACTAGTCACGAGTCGCTAGTCGCTAGATTAGGGCTGGTCTTCGAAGGCTGAGCTTTCATGCCTGTAAGGAATACCCTAAAAGCTAGAGACTAGTGACCAGCGACTAGTGACTGTAGAAAAATGCGACTGTGTCGCATTCTTCTACGACTTATATATCACTCTTTCATCTATGTCCTTCAACGTGCTGCAGCCGGTCATTATCATAGCATCCTTCAGTTCAGAGCCTATCTTCCGTGTATAAAGCTCCACACCCTCTGCACCTCCGCCGTAGGCTGCAACTCCGTAAGGTCTTCCAATAAGCACCGCATCAGCGCCAAGAGCAAGCACCTTCATAACATCAATTCCTGTTCTTATGCCGCCGTCGATGAATATTTTTATTTTCCCACCTACTGCCTTATATATTTCCTGGAGTACCTCCACCGTTGCAGGAGTATGGTCAAACACCCTGCCACCATGGTTGGATACCACTATGCCATAAGCACCCGCTTCAACAGCTTTTATTGCTCCGGTCGCAGTCATTATGCCCTTTATTATAAATGGCAGCTTTGTGCTGGACACTATTTCCCTTATTTCCTCAACGGATTTCGGGCTTACAGGCTTGCCCGCAGCAGCCAGAACAGCTAAGCCGGCGGCATCAATATCCATAGCCACAGCCAAAGTTCCTATCTCCGCGGCCATTTTAACCTTTGCTATAACTTCATCCTTCTTCCAGGGCTTTATTGTCGGTATTCCCCAACCGCCAACACCGGAAATGGCCTTTATAGGCAAAGCATAATGCTCCTCTTTTACTCCATCACCTGTAAAGCCTGCGGTACCGGCATTCTTACAGCCGGCTACAATCGCATGGCTGTATTCTTCGTCATTCAATGCCTCTCCATATTGCTGATACAAACCTCCAATAGGAGCGGCAAATATCGGAAAGCTGAAGCTCTTGCCAAAAAGCTCAACCGTCGTATCCACTTCCTTATAATCATATATTGTATCCATGTTAAGCTTTATGTCATTCAGCTTTGCAAAATTCCTGGTAAAGCTGCTGCCGCTGCCTTTCCCACCCATTCCGGGCACCTCTCCCCTGCATACTACGCCATTACATTCACGGCAGATCCTGCACCTTGCTCCAATCAAGGTTTTTGCTTTTTCTAAAACTTCTCTGTACTCCATTTGAATCCTCCTATGCCTTAATATATATATTGCATTATTAACATTATACACTGCTATATATTTCGCGAAAACCATTTTACATTCTTAATTCAGGTTTCGCGTAAATGTTTCCTTGATTGTTATTGAATTCGCACTTTGCCCAATGTAAATACTTTTGTGCGTTCAATATAGTAAGTTTTTCACCTTTTCTGCATAAACTGTAATATACAGAATAATTTGTAAATTCCGGGAGGTGATTCTGATGTCACAAACCATCCACTGCCATAACTTCAATGGGAAAACCACATCAACCCATGAGCATCGTCACGGTCTGTCAGGCATCACCAGTGAAGAAGACAGCAGGTCAGGCCACACCCATAGAATAGTCGGCTATATAACCTTCAACCATGGACACGAACACTATTACAGCATAACCACAGGTCCCGATCTTATTGTTGATAATGGACATATACATTACTATCAGGGTGTTACCGGCGATAGTCACAACCATTTGCATTTTCTATATGGTTATACCCTAATCTACAGATAATTACGGCTGTTACTCCCTTTCGAAATAAAAATCTCCATTGGGGGCCAACTCGCAGGAAGCCCGATAACTGCCGCTGTCGGTATTATAAACATACCCGGTAATATGGCATTTTTTTAGTTCATTTTTTTGTATTTCGCTGCATAGCCTTTTCATAAAACCCCTTATATTATTATCTGCTAACTTATTCCACTTTTCCTCAAATTTGTTTCCTTGAATAAATATCGTATATTCAACTCTATTTTCATTGCCTTTCAGACCATAGGTAAAATGGATTCCCTTGAAATAGTCATCATAGTTGTCGTTGAATGACTCCTCCAATGCGCTGATTATGCTGTAGCTCTTGTAGGTTCCTATCACTATCTCACCTTCATAGGTGTTATAGAACGTGATCAGCTTTCTTGAGCCGGATATGTCCTTAATATAGCCATTGATTCTGACATAACCATATTCCCCTAATACAGGATTGCAAATCTCTTTGATCATCTCTTTCTTTTCACTGGTGTTCATGCTGCCCCATGACGCTTTGTCCCAACTAAGGTCAATCTCAATTTTAACTCTGACTTCATCTTCATTGCCGGATAGTATCACCCTGTAGGAAACCCCTTCATACCCAGCATTATCTTTGTTTATATTGTTCTGCAGCTCGTTAATGCTCAGCCTTCTTTCACTATTAATATCCGTTTCCAGCTGTTTCACTTTTTCCTGCAGCTCTGCTATGCTTTTATTCTTCGCAGCAAGCTCTGATTTTAAACTTTCTGCTGAAGTATCAGGCTTGTCCGATATAAAAATCTTCTGCTCTTTCTGATTTAAAAATATATTCTTATCAAACAACGCCGCCAATGCATTTATAGAAAGGTAATCGGAACCGCCTATTGAAAAAGCCTCTGCTCCAAGGCTTACTTCCTTGCTGTTATATATTATTCTGACATTGGACTTAAATGCCTGTATAGCTTTTGCAGCACCATCGGCAAAGGTAAACATCAATAGGCAAGGTAACAGTATAACTGCCAATATGGTAATATGTCTGATATTTTTCACAACATAACCCCCAATATGCCTTTTATATTTAGTATACCAGCACATGGTATATTCTTCAATTTGTTCATTTGTACGGAGTAATAGCTGCCTTCTCTGCTATTTGACTGTCTCCAGGTTTGGATTGTCACATGCCTTTCTGCCGGTCTTGGCAATATGACGCCATTCGCTGCCGATTTCAATCCTGACAATATCTGCTGTAAAATCATTGTTTGTACTGTTTTCTCTGCTGTTATCCAATAGAGAAGAACCAATACCATATATGTCAACCGGTACTCCCAGCTGCTCGAACTGCTTTATTCGCTGTATATTGAAGCCTCCCGTGGCAACTATCTTCACATCTTCACACCATTTTCTCGCAATTTCCAAGTATTCAGTCTTCAACCTCCAACTCCTGTATGCTTTATCCATAGCCTTCCTTATTTTCCATACCAGTCTTGGATTTACCCCGCAGTCCAGCTTCTTGTCCCCTATAGGTTCTATGGACTCGTCCCTCATATTTCCGGAGGTATCAGGCCTGACTGCGTAAAGCTTGTACTTTGCCGCTTCATCCAGCTTTCCATCCTGATAAAGCTCAAGATATTTTGCAAACATTTCCCGCATTACTATAAGCACCTCTTCAACACAGTCATTATGGTAATCAATTAATGCTATGCGCAAAACGTCCACCGGCATGATTCTGGCAAACTGCATCATTGTTTCCGCAGTATCTCCCAGGAAGCAGGCTATTGAAGCATGAGCTATAGTGCCTCCTCCTTTTCCTCCCCACCAGCCTCCCTGGTCATTGGTGGAAACCATTGCCCTGGAGTTCTTACTGTGCTTCTGGTTATATGCCTTCACCGCCAGAGAATATGCATAGCCATGCATGGCCTGAAGCTTATAGTGGGCAAATCTAGCCGGAAAGAACAGAATATCCTTGCCCTTTGTGGCTACCAAGGTATTATACACATTTGTGGCAATCCTTGTAGTCTCGGTAAGAACCCCGAGAATCGGAGTTTCAAGTATGGCAAAATCCCTGTACCTTCCCCTGACCTTCAATACCGGCTGAACCTCCATGGGATCTCCCTCATACTTTGCAAAGGTACCGTCCTGCACAGCCTCTACTTCAAGACTGTCGTAGGTGTTCACAAAGCTCCCCTCTTCATCAAAATATCCGGTACATTCCTGTAATATTGCCAGGGCTTCGTCTACTCCAGCGACTATGCTGAAAGGCTTTCTCCTGGTAAAGAACTGCATCTCCACCCTGATATCTCCGTTTCTAACATCTGTGCAATCTATGTCCTTTATATCGCTTTTCCCTTCAAAAACATAATTTTCCTTGGAAAGCTCCTTTAAAATCCTTACTGTATTTGGAAAATAGGCATCTGAATACCAGCCTATGCGCATTCTTTCCGAATCTATCCTGAAGGTTTCCTTTTGCAGCCGTTTACCGTTGAATATGCTCATTGTTCTGCTTCCTCCTTCTATTTGCCAGGTCTAATCAAAATGTCTTTCAACCCAGTTGGGATTATACCTTAACAGAAGTGTTAATAACATTGTATTGCTATATATTTTTTCCGTCAAGAGATATATTATATTACTTCAATTAAGGCCCCCATCGGTAAATTCCGACGGGGGCCTTAATTCTGCTATTTATTTGCGCCGCAGCATTTCTTGTATTTTTTCCCACTTCCGCAGGAGCACGGATCATTTCTTCCCGGCTCTTCCGGCTTTATTACTGTACCGGAGAGTCTCTGCTCCTTTGTTATTTCCTTTCTTTTCTCCGCTGTAAGAATGCTCTCCCACTGTGGCAGGCTGTACAGCCATTCTGCTTTTGCGGCCAGCATGTTGTAGTACAGCTTTTCAAAGTCTATCTCCAATTTTACATTGCTTGACTCTTCTATTTCTTCAAGCTTCATCGGATTGACAAGACTGTCGTTAATACCGTCAAGAAAGCCTGTAAACAGGAGTATATCCGTCTCATACTTCTCTGCCAGCTCCTTTAAGGTTCCATCGACAATCTCATTAGGGTCGGAAAGCAGCTTTTCATAAATGGATTCTTCCATCGCGAAATAGCCTTCCCAAAACTTCTTTTTTTCCTTTTCATCCTGTTCGTTATTATATGCCGTGTTTCTCCAATTCTCAAATAAACTCATTCCACTACTCCCTTTTTTCAGTGCTTTTCATCTTAGTGCCTCGTAACGTATATCCCTTCTAGGGCATGCGAGGCACTGAATCAATGTTGTACTTATTAACACTATGAAAGACTAGAAATTTGTTGTGTTAATAAGCACTAATACATTATTCCCAAAATATTGAATACACTTACTAAAATTATCGCTTATTATTATAATACAATATGAGAATATATGCAATTTTTTATCGGATTGAAGCTGCTACACTGTCGTTGTGATGCTGTTATCCAGCCGGCTCAAATGGCTGTAAAGCTTTCCGGATATATTAATGATCTCAAGTCCGTGGCGGAACATATCGCCCTTTCTAATTGTCCACATCACCTTTACAGTCACCTTTTCATAGCATACGTCTTCCAGCTTCATTCTCAGCAGCAATACAGAGCCTTTTTCATACAATCTATCCGATACAATACCCAGTCCCTCTGATGATACATTAAGAAGCATCAGTTCATGAGGTTCTTCATATTCCTCTGTTTCGCCGTTATATATTCTTTTTGTGCAGTATACTTTTGAAAAGTAGTCTATCCTCTTACTCTTCCTCATCTCATCAAAATTTTCAGATTTCTTTATACCCCCGGATTCCATAACATCTACCTCCATAAGCAAATTTGAAATTAGATGTTCTTTTCTGCTGGCTGTTCGTAGTTATTAACACACAATGCAGCAGTATCTATATTGCTTGTATTATATTCTATTATATCACTCAAGTATATACACAGCATCAGCAATTATATAAAACGCTTTTATTGAATTGTAAATGGAAAGTGGAGCACATAAGTATTCGGACTGTCTATTGGAAATAATATTTAGCAGTAAATATTAACAGAGGTGCTGATGAGTGAAAATTGCAATTATAGGTGCAGGCTTATCCGGGCTTTCCTGCGCCCTTGAGTTTGAGAGAAACGGAATTATCGCTGATGTTTTTGAAAGAGACAGCTCAGTAGGGTGGCCTTGGCCAACAGTGGGTTTTTGGCCTGAAATCCTGCTGAGGGACTACGGAGATATAATAAAGTATCTGAGAGAGAATTTTCAAATCAGCATAAAGCCCTTAAGCAAATGCACCAACATCATAATGAAATCAAAGAATCAGAAGGTAGAGATAAATGGCAGCCTGGGTTACTCTATCGTCAGGGGAAAAGGGGCAGAGTCAATAGAAAAGCAAATCGCAGATTTATTGAGGCTAACTCCTGTTAAGCTCAACAGCCCTGTAGACTACAAGGAGCTGTCAAATAAATATGATTGGGTTATTGTTGCTACCGGAGATGATATCATTGCCAGAGAACTGGGTCTGTGGAAGGATAAAGGCTTGATACAAATTACCGGTGCGGTGGCCATCGGCTCTTTCAGGCCTGATTCATCAACCATATACTTCAATACCGAATATGCAGGCACCGGTTATGCGAGGGTGGCACCCTTCAATGAGATTCAGGCAATCGTCGATCTCTATGCCATCGGTTACGGGAAGTTCGAAACTGACAGGCTGTTCTCCAAGTTTCTGGAATATGAAAACCTTGACCACTTGGAGTTCCTATACCGTATAACTCCAAACCCGTTTTCCACAGGTAAGCTCGCGAGATACAAGGTCAGGAACCTATTATTTACAGGCCGGGCGGCAGGACTGACCGAAAGACTGCTGGGAGTTGGCGGGGTGGGAGCGATACTAAGCGGTATTTATGCCGCAAGAGCAATAATACAAGGCCTCGATTTTGAGGCACATATGAATAAATTAGCGGCCTGGGCAGAAAGTATGTCTGCCTATCGTGATATTGTGAACAGATTCGACAACGATGATTTTGACAGACTGCTTGCAGCAGTAGGCAAGCCGGGCATTAAGCAGCTTGTTTATAACACACATATTGATTTTGTTGAAAATATAGGAAAAGTTCTAAAAACATTTGTAAAATAATAGGTTGTATGCTAAGATTTAATGCTGCCAAGGGGTGGTGCCATTATGAGAAAAGTATATGAAACAGAAAGACTTATACTTAAGGTATTGACATTATAGCTAAAAGTTAATATAATAATAAAAATTGCAAATTTTCGACAATGATGGGACGAGTAGCTTGAAGGATATGCTTAAGCGAGCTGGGGATGGTGTAAGCCCGGCACTAAGCCTGAAGTGAAGAACAGCCCTGAGTCTCCAACCGAAATCCGCATAGGAAAGTAGGCTTGGACGGAGCCATACCGTTATAGAATGGGCAGTATCGATTTTATTCAGGAATCCGTGCTGGCAAAGTGGGTTGAAGCAAATGCTTTCAACCAATCAGGGTGGTACCGCGAATTACCTTTCGTCCCTTTCTTAGGGATGAAGGGTTTTTTTATTTTTCAAAATCATTTATAGGAGGTAATTTTATGGCAGACATGTATTCAGTCAAAGACTACGAAGCAGCACTTGGAATCAGGGAAACAGAAGTGGCTATAAAGGTTATAAAGGACTTTTTCGAGTCACAGCTTGCAAAAAAACTCAATCTTACAAGAGTATCAGCCCCACTCTTTGTATTAAGGTCCTCGGGACTTAATGATAATCTTAACGGTGTAGAACGTCCCGTATCCTTTGACGCTCTTTCCCTCAAGGATACAGAGGTGGAGATTGTACAGTCCCTGGCCAAATGGAAAAGGATTGCTCTTAAGAGGTATGGATTCTCAACAGGAGAAGGTTTATATACCGACATGAATGCTATTCGCAGGGACGAGGAGCTGGACTGCCTTCATTCTATTTATGTAGACCAGTGGGATTGGGAGAAGATAATCCGGCATGAGGACAGGACCCCGGAAACCCTTAAAGATATTGTAAAAAGCATATACAGTGTATTCCTGGATACTGAAAAGCATATTTTCAGTCTTTATCCTCATCTCAAGCCTGTGCTTCCGGAAGAGATCACCTTTATTACTGCACAGGAGCTTGAGGATATGTACCCTGATAAAACACCCAAGGAAAGAGAAAACCTTATTGCCAAGGAAAAAGGTGCTGTTTTCCTTATGCAGATAGGTGCTGCCCTGGAATCCGGTATCAGACACGACGGCAGAGCACCTGACTATGATGATTGGACACTGAATGGAGATATAATATTCTGGTACCCTGTGCTGGAATGCGCCTTGGAGCTTTCCTCCATGGGCATTCGTGTAGATGAAAAGGCACTTCTGGATCAACTGGAGATCTCAGGCTGCAAGGACAGGAAGACCCTACCCTTCCACAGCTCGCTGCTCAAGGGTGAACTGCCCTACACCGTCGGAGGAGGAATAGGCCAATCCAGGATATGCATGTATTTCCTGCAGAAGGCTCATATAGGAGAAGTGCAGTCCTCCATGTGGCCGGAAAGCATACATGCGGAATGTGAGGAGAAAAACATAAAGCTGCTGTAAAGCAGCTTTATGATGCGAGATACGAGATGCGAGATGCGAGGAATTTGGGTATTCCTCATGGGTTCAGGTACGGGTAACACGGAAGGACACGGTTATTTTTTCCGTGTTTTTCCGAAGGAAATCCGTGTTACCCGTTGCTCCCCCTACCGAAGCTCTGGACTTGTGTCAGCAGCATTCCTGCAAACATGAGAGCGCAGCCGAAGTATCCTCTGCCTCCCAGGTTTTCATTCAGCAGAAGCGCACCTCCGACAGCTGCAAATACAGTTTCCATACTGAGTATTATAGCTGCGTGGGAGGGCTTTGCATTTTTCTGTGCCACAACCTGCAAGGTGTATGCTATGCCTACAGAAAACAGACCTCCATAGAGTATGGGAATGAGTGCCTGGTTGAGCCCCGATACAGAGATATCCTCGAATATCAATGCCACAGCCATGCTCAGCACTGAACATGCTGCAAACTGTACAAAGGATAGCTTCAGTGCATCCACTTTCTTTGTAAAGTAATCTATGGTCAATATATGGGCAGCCCAGAAGAAGGCTCCTATTATTTCAAGAAAATCACCCTTGGCAATGGAGAAATCCTCATTGACACTCAGGAAATACAATCCGCCAACAGCAAGAATTACTCCAACCCATGTATTCATCCGTATACGGTGCTTCAGGAAAATACCGAATAGAGGCACCAGTACGATATACAAACCCGTTATAAAGGCAGCTTTACCCGCTGTTGTATAAGCCAGTCCAATCTGCTGTAAGGACGCTGCAAGAAATAGAATTGTTCCTGCGATAATTCCCGGAATCAGAGCACTTGCTGAGGCAGTATCTTCTGCGGGCTCTGCAGCCTTCCTTTTTTTAAAGTATATAAGCAGCGGTATCAATGATATGCTGCCCAAGGCAAATCTTACACCGTTAAACGTAAAAGCTCCCACATACTGCATCCCGACCCTTTGGGCTACAAATGCAAAACCCCATATTGCCGCAGTAAGCATAAGAAGTGCATTGGACTTCATTTCCTGATTCTTCATTTCAACTCCCCCTCGTCATTAACCTGCCAATACTATTCTAACCTGCCGTGGGCCCAAAAAGCAATATCATAACTCGGGGTACTGCTTATTCACATCTATAGAATTTACGGGCAATTTGCACTGCTTCCCTGGCATCCCTGGCATAGTAGTCCGCTCCTATCATTCTCGCATAATCCTCATTAAGCACCGCTCCGCCTACAACCACCTTGCAATCGGGACAATGCTGCCTGAGAGCCTTTATAGTTTCCTCCATACTCTTTACAGTTGTAGTCATAAGAGCACTCAAACCGACCAGAGCAGCTTTTTCCTCCCTGACCTTCTCCACCACACGTTCAATCTGAACATCTCTTCCAAGGTCATAGACCTCAAATCCATAGTTTTCAAGAAGTATCCTGACAATATTCTTGCCTATATCGTGTATGTCGCCCTTTACTGTAGCAATTACAATCTTCCCTTTATATGCCCTCGAGATCTCTCCGGCATTCTGCAGCATGTTTTCCTTTATTGCTTCAAAGGCCTTTTTAACTGTTTCGGCAGCTTGAATCAGCTGGGGAAGAAAAATTTCTCCCGACTCATATTTCTGTCCTACAATATCAAGAGCAGGTATCAAATAGCCATCTACGATTTTCATACCGTCAAGCTCTGTAAGAAGCTGCCTTACCATTGGTGCAGCCTCCTCCTTCATTCCGTCTATAATTATCTTTTTCAGGTCCCGGCTTCCTTCCTTCTCTTTAACTACAGGCCTGTCACCACTCAAAGAGCAGCTCCTTATATAGTCTCTGGCTTCCCTGTCTATATTCCAAAGGACATTATATGCCTTTACGGTTTTTACCATAGCCTCCGCCATAGGGTTTAATATAGGTGCATCAAGCCCGGCAGTAAGTGCCATGGCTAAAAATGTCCTGTTCAGCAATTCTCTGTCAGGCAGGCCAAAGGATACATTGCTTACCCCAAGAGTTGTCTTAAGTCCAAGCTTTTCCTTGATGAGAGCTACTGCCTTTATTGTCTCCTTGACCTCCTTTTGCTGCGCTGAAGCAGTAAGCACAAGGCAGTCCACTATAATAGCCTCCCTGTCTATTCCGTACTCTTCTGCCTTTCTGACTATCCTCCCGGCAATTTTCAACCGGTCTTCCGCTTTTTCCGGTATCCCCTTTTCGTCCAGAGTAAGGGCAACTACCAGACATCCGTATTTTTTTGCTATGGGAAATATTGCTTCCATTATTTTAACTTCACCGTTTACTGAATTTATAATTGGCCTTCCGCTGCATACTCTGGCCGCTGCCTCTACTACCTCAGGCCTTACACTGTCAAGCTGCAGAGGAAGGTTGACTATGCTTTGCAGCTCCTTTACGGCTTTTACCATAATTGCCTTTTCATCTATTTCCGGCAAACCCACATTCACATCGAGTATGTGAGCACCTGCGTCCCTCTGTGCGACTGCTTCCCTCAGCAAATAGTCCATATCATTATTTATCAATGCTTCCTTCAGCTTTTTCTTACCTGTAGGGTTTATCCTCTCACCTATTATTTTTACCTCTTCTCCAAGAACCACTGTTGTCGTTGCCGAGCTGACGGCAGTAACTTTTTTAACCTCAGGCCTGACAGGCTTTAATCCGCTTATAGCCTTCCTTATAGCTTTTATATGCTCAGGAGTGGTACCGCAGCAGCCGCCCAGTATAACGGCTCCCATTGCTGCCATGTCAGCCATGTATTGCCCGAATATTTCAGGACCTATATCAAAAACTGTCTTTCCATCAATTAGAGTCGGCAGCCCAGCATTTGGCTGCACTATAACCGGCACAGGGGAGTATTCCAGTATCCGTGCAAGCAGTGGGATTATATCCTCCGGCCCAAGGGAACAGTTGACACCCAGTGCGTCCACTCCCAGGTTTGATATTATATTTACCATAGTCATGGGATCTGAGCCGGTCAATGTCCTTCCGTCTTCCTGGAAAGTCATAGTACATATTACCGGCAGATTGCTGTTTTCCTTTGCAGCCAGAATTGCTGCCTTGGCTTCATATATGTCAGACATGGTTTCTATCAATATCAGGTCTGCTCCTGCAGAAGCTCCGGCAATTACCTGCTCTTTAAAGGTATCGTAGGCGTCCTGGAAGGACAATGTGCCATAAGGCTCCATAAGTTGTCCTATAGGCCCTATATCGTGAGCCACAAGCTTATCACCCGCTGCCTCCTTTGCTATTCTTACCCCATTCCTGATGACTTCATCTACGCTGCAGCCCGAATCCTTAAGCTTATGCCTGTTAGCCCCAAAGGTATTTGTGGTAATTACATCCGCCCCTGCAGCTATGTAAGCCTTATGTATATTTAGTATCATATCGGGATTTTTAATATTGCAGCTTTCCGGCAGTTCTCCCATGGAAAGCCCAACCGCCTGAAGCATTGTTCCCATGCCTCCGTCAAACAACAGAAACCCATCAGCTTTAAAACTCTTATTCATCATCATTCCCGTCCTTTCTGAACATACAATCTTTATCTTTACAGCTTCCGCATTCATGGCTTTTTGTACTGCAGCCTTCAGTCTGCATACCAATTACTGCAGTTACCGACTTTCTCGGTATCATTATGCTGCACTCATTTACAGCAAGACCTATTTTTTCATAAGTCTTCAATACCCTTGCAATCTCCTTTTGAATGTCTATGGAAAAGTCTCCATAGCCCGGGCTGTATCTTTTAGTTGTTTTCAATCCCATAACCTTTGCCTTGGCTTCTATTTCTTCCTGTACAATGTCACAAAGTGCCTCTGCTGCCGCTGTTGCGCAGGCATCAAAAATCAGACCCTTTGTCAGATCTGTCCTTGAGTAAAAGCTTATGCGCTTATCTGCTTCGAGACCCAAGGTCACTGCCATCACTGCACATTTTCCTGCCTTCGACAGATGCCTGCGAATATCTTCTCCCTGTAATATAAGGGTAGTTCCTTTAAGGCATAAGCCCTCTTCCCTTCTCTCTATATCAAAGATTTCATAAATAAAGCTTTCTTTTGAAATATCCATAACCTCATCGATACAAGTATCCAAGAGGCTTTGCAGGCTGCCATCCATTTTTTGTCCCCGATAGCCCATGTATCTTAAAGCTTCTTTTCTATCTATGTGCATATGCAACCCTCCAATTTATATTATAATATACTCAATCTGTCATAAAATGCAATAAGCAATTGTAGAAGAATGCGCACTATCGTGCGCAATATTCTACAGTCGCTAGTCGCTAGACTCTAGTCACTAGATTAGGGCAGGGCTTCGAAGCTAGGCTAAGCCTATGCCCGTAAGGAATACCAAAATCTAGCGACTAGTGACTCGTGACTAGCGACTAAAAACTCAGTATTATTTAAGACGCAGTATTATATAAATCCCCACTCACAGTTAAAAGTATATTTTTTAATTTTTTTGCATAAATATATTGACAAACCCTGAAAAATAAAATACAATTTCCTTTAAGTATAAAAAAGGCTTATTGAAAATTGAATATTAATTACTTATCCAGAGAGGTGGAGGGACTGGCCCTATGAAGCCCGACAACCGGCATTCTCATTCGAATGCAGCGGTGTCAATTCCTGCAGAATTTTTAATTCTGAGAGATAAGGATAGCATAAACGTAAAGTGCTTTGTACTTTATGAGCCGTATTCAGGCTGCTTTCTTATCCGAAAGCAGCCTTTTTATTTGCAGTGCTTATTAACACAACAAATTTCTTGCCTTTTCATCATAACCATCATAGGAGGTATAAATCGATGTCAATGAAAAAGACATTTGAAGAAATCAACGGCAAAATAAGTAAGGGCAACGCAGTAGTTGTCACGGCAGAAGAGCTGCTGGACATAGTAGATGATCGGGGTATTAATGATGCGGTAAAATACGTGGACGTAGTAACTACTGCAACCTTCGGCCCTATGTGTTCCTCCGGTGCCTTTCTGAATTTCGGCCACTCGGATCCGCCAATCAGAATGGAAAAAGTAGAGTTAAACAATGTAAATGCTTACGGGGGCCTCGCTGCGGTGGATTCGTATCTGGGGGCCACTGAGGCATCGAGGGACAGAGGCATAGAATATGGGGGCGCCCATGTAATATGCGACTTGATAGATGGTAAAAAAGTACATCTTAAGGCACATTCCCACGGTACTGACTGTTATCCCAGACTTGAAATAGACACATATATTACCAAGGACTCTATAAACGAAGCCTATCTCTTCAACCCGAGAAACTGCTATCAGAATTACTCGGCAGCAACAAATACCTCAAGTAAAACCCTGTATACATACATGGGTGTACTTCAACCGGATATGGCGAATGTTAATTATTCTACCTCGGGTGAACTGAGCCCTTTGCTTAAGGATCCCTTTCTCAGAACTATAGGGATAGGCACTAAGATTTTCCTTGCCGGTGCCCAAGGCTTCATTTCCTGGCAGGGAACACAATTTGCAAGCGGAAAGCCAAGAGGAGAAAACGGAATACCCCTGTCTCCCGCGTGCACCCTTGCAGTAATCGGAGATCTAAAGCAAATGGACACTGAATATATAAAGCCTGCAGTTTTTGAAAACTATGGCACCTCAATGTTTGTCGGCATAGGAATACCAATACCGGTTCTCGATGCCGAGCTGCTTTATAATCTTTCGGTACGGAATAAAGACATTTATACAAACATAGTTGACTACAGCGTACCAAGCCTTAACAGACCGGTAATGGCAAAATGCAGCTATGAAGAATTAAGAAGCGGATATGTGAATATTGAGGGCAGAAAAATCAAGACTTCACCCCTGTCAAGCCTTTATAAGGCCAGAAAAATAGCCTTGGAATTGAAGAATTGGGTGGCAGAGCAAGGCTTTACCCTGCAGCCCCCGATAGCTGCCTTTCCAAAGGCAGCAGGGCTGAATTCCTTGAAGTGAATAATATCTAATCAGGAGGTATAAAATGAGCAAGCCGTATATAGTCAAAGAAAAATGTGTACACTGTGGTGCCTGCACTGCAGTATGCAACGAAGGTGCCCTTTATCTGGAGACTAAAGATTGGACTCTTGCTTTCAATGAGCTTCTCTGTACACAATGCAATACCTGCGTACGGGCATGCCCATTAAGAGCTATAAATGCAGGAAGCTCTATATAATATTATGTATCAGGAAAGAAGCTATCGAAAATATATGAGAACTGATGAATTGCAAGGTTTTAATGTATGTGAGTTTGAATCAGACCTGCAGATTTTTACCGGGTCGAACCTGGAAAAGGAAGCAAGAAATGCTGTTATAAAGTACCGGAGGGACATTACGGAATACATTAAAAAAAACCCAAAATTCATAGCAAGCCTGTCCCCGGTTGAAGCGGCATCCGATGCTCCCGGCATAGTTCAGGATATGTGCCGCGCAGCACAGCTTGCCAATGTCGGACCGATGGCAGCCATAGCAGGAGCTGTTTCAAAATATGTAGGACGGCACCTGCTCCAATTTACCGATGAAGTAATTGTGGAAAACGGCGGAGATATATATGTCAAATCCAAAAAGGACAGACGTATACTTGTTTATGCCGGCAGCTCACCATTTTCAAACAAGCTGGCCTTACTTGTCCCCGGCTGTAACCGGGAGCTTGGGATATGCACCTCAAGCGGAACTGTCGGGCATTCATTAAGCTTTGGAAAGGCAGATGCCGCAGTAATACTTTCAAAGAATGCGGTGTTGGCTGATGCCGCAGCCACTGCCGTAGGAAATGTGGTAAAGGATAAGAATGATATTGAAGCCGGAATTGAGTATGCCATGTCTATTCAAGGTGTAGACGGAGTTCTCATAATAGTCGGCGACAAAATGGGTGCCTGTGGAGATGCCCACATTATAAAAGCCTAAAAAGGAGGATGAAAATGAAAATTAAAGAGCTTTATAAAAACAAACCTGTAATATCTCTGGAAATATTCCCCCCTAAACCGGAAGCTTCAATAGATACCGTGCTGGATACAATAGATGCACTTTCAGACCTGAAGCCCGGCTTCATAAGCGTAACCTATGGTGCCGGCGGCAGCAGCAAGGCTCATACGGTAAGAATCGCCGATCTTATCAAGAACAAGTATAATATTGAAGCTCTTGCGCATCTCACATGCATTGGTTCTACAAGAGCTGATATTGAAGCTGTTCTGGAACAGCTGAAAAAAAGCAATATAGAAAATGTACTGGCACTCAGGGGAGATATTCCTAATGGAGAAAGCTTCACCCTCCAGGATAATTTCCATTACACATATGCCAAGGATCTTATAAACCATATAAAAGAATCCGGCAGCTTCTGTATCGGTGCAGCTTGTTATCCAGAGAGCCATATCGAATGCAGCGACAGCATTAATGATTTGAGGAACCTTAAGCAGAAGGTTGATTGTGGAGCTGATTTCCTGATTACACAACTTTTCTTTGACAATAATCTTTTCTACTCTTTTATGGAAAAACTTGATATACTCGGAATTTCACTGCCGGTTTCAGCCGGTATAATGCCTGTAATAAACAAGAAGCAGATTGAACGGATCACAAACCTATGCGGTGCAACTATTCCACCCAAGTTCAGGCGTATCCTGGATAAATACGGTGATAACCCCGAGGCACTGAAAGAAGCAGGCACAGCCTATGCAACAGAACAGATAATAGATCTTCTCTCCTACGGTGCGGACGGAATACATCTATATACGATGAACCGCCCGGAGGTAGCAAGGAGAATAATATCCCACATTTCAAACATAAGAAGCTTTTTTAATGAGAGTGAAACCTTGAAAAATTCAGCGGAATGATTTACATATATTAAGGGTTGGTGGTCGTTATGAGGATAATTGTACAGAAATTCGGAGGAACTTCTGTATCGACAAAAGAGAGAAGAAGCCTGGCAGCGGATAAAATTGAGAGCTGTATCAGCAGAGGCTGCTTTCCTGTGGTAGTGGTATCAGCTATTGGGCGGAACGGAGATCCTTATGCAACAGATACTTTGATAGAGTTTTCCCACTCTTCAGGTACAAATGCACAGCCCCGTGAGCTTGACCTCCTGATGTCCTGCGGAGAGATAATCTCCTGTGTGGTGCTCTCGAACACACTTAAAGCCAGGGGACTCAACAGTGCCGTATTAACAGGAGGCCAGGCCGGTATCATAACTGATGATAATTTCGGGGATGCAAGCGTACTGAGAGTTGATTCAACAAGCATATTGAACTACATCCGCAATGGTATTATTCCTATAATCACCGGCTTTCAAGGAATTACAGAAAAGGGTGATATAACTACCCTGGGCAGAGGGGGCGGCGACGTCACCGGTGCTATTCTGGGAGAAGCCCTGGAGGCAGAAGCAGTGGAGGTATATACCGATGTAGACGGGGTAATGACTGCGGACCCTGTGCTTGTACCCAATGCCCGTGTAATGGATATTTTACTTTATGATGATGTGTACTGGATGGCCGAATATGGTGCAAAGGTAATACACAAAAAAGCAGTTCAGATTGCTATGAGAAGTAATATACCGCTGATAATAAAGAATACAATGACAGACTCACCGGGTACTTTAATCACCGGAAGCAAGCCTTCAACAGAGCCGTTCACCTATGTGCAAAAACCGGTCACTGCAATTGCATGTACGGGGAACAAAGCACTGGTAAAAATCGTACCTGACATTGATAATAATAGCATTCAAGCCGATGGGGACCTGTTTTCCATGCTCTATGAGCAAAGAATTGATATCAGCATGATTAATCTCTATCCATGGGCCAAATCCTTTGCAATAGACAGTAAGCACACTGATACAGTTATGAAAATACTGGAGGGAAAGCCTGTACATTTTGAGTTTTTAAGGGACTGCAGCATATTGACCGTAATAGGAAGCGGTATGAAGGGCTTGCCCGGCGTAATGGCTAAAATCTCCCATGCACTGGCTGCAAGCAACATTCCGCTGCTTCATACCTCCGATTCCCATACCACTATATCATGCCTGGTAGAGGGCAAATACGCAAAGCAGGCAGTAACTGCTCTTCATGAAGAATTTGAGCTGTAGGTGTATATTAATTCGAAAAAAAACCATAAGCGCGTCACAATGCAAAAGCCTTTTGACTTTTGCATTGTGACGCGTTATATTATGGATATATTATCCGGCAAGGAGGTACTGCTATGGAAAGCTGGGAAAAAATAAAGGCCGTACAAAATATGCAGGATTATATCAACCTGCATATAAATGAACCTATTTCCCTCTATTCTCTTTCACAAGCCGCCGGGTACTCTCCATGGCATTGTGCCAAAATTTTCAAGGAGTTGATAGGCAAGGCTCCCTTCGAATACATACGTTCCCTGAGACTTTCCCAGGCCGCCTTGCAGCTGAGAGATGAAAAGGTTAAGGTAATAGATGTTGCCTTCGACTTTGTATTCGATTCCCATGAGGGTTTTACAAGAGCCTTTGCAAAAGAGTTCGGAATAACACCTCACAAATACAGTAAAGCACCACCTCCCATCAATCTTTTTAAAGCCTATCCCATTAAGGACTACTATCAGTATCTTCTGTCAGGTGGAAAAACCAATGAGACAGAGAATAAGCATACTCCAAGCACTGTTTTCGTACAGTTGGTTGAGCGGCCTAAAAGAAAACTGATATTAAAACGCGGACGGAATGCTGATGATTATTTTGAATACTGCATTGATATCGGCTATGATGTCTGGGGCCTGCTTTGCAGTATCAAGGAAGCATTATATGAGCCGGTCGGAATGTGGCTGCCCCGGAAGCTCCGTCCCGAGGGCTCTTCCCTGTATGTACAAGGAGTCGAAGTACCTGTGGATTATGCCGGAATCATACCGGAGGGATTCGAAATAATCGAGCTTCCCCCTTGCAAAATGATGGTGTTTCAAGGTCCGCCCTTCGAGGACGAAAAATATCTTGAAGCAATAAAGGAAGTAACAGAAGCGTTTAAATCATATAACCCCCGGTTGTACGGGTTTGATTGGGCAGATGAAGCTTCCCCCAGATTTCAACTGGAGCCCCAGGGTTATAGGGGCTATATAGAAGCACGGCCGGTCAGACAAATACAATACACCGCTTTTGTGTGAATATTAATCGCCAGGAAATAATCACAAGGAAAGTCAAGAAATGATTTTTCCATTAAGGTATTCTATCTATGCATCAAACCCAAAGGAGGATCAAAGATGGAAAAAGCCTTAATTGTCAAAGACCTGGCAAAATCCTACGGCAATGTTACGGCTGTAGACAGCCTGAAGCTGGAAGTGCAGAAAGGAGAAATCTTCGGATTGCTCGGTCATAATGGAGCGGGGAAAACCACAAGCATCGAATGCATTTTAGGAGTAAAAAAGCCGGATAGAGGTTCAGTTGAAGTGCTTGGCATGAACCCGGTCACCCAGCGCAAGCAGCTTTTTGAAAAGGTCGGTGTTCAATTCCAGCAAACAAGCTATCAGGACAAAATCACAGTAGCAGAAATCTGTGAGGTCACTTATTCTCTCTACAAGAATCCGGCAGATTGGAAAGAGCTTCTGAAAGCCTTCGGTCTTGTTGATTTTCAAAAGCAATTGGTATCAGAATTATCCGGTGGTGAGCGTCAAAAACTATCAGTTCTCCTGGCTCTAATCCCAAAGCCGGAGCTTGTATTTTTGGATGAGCTTACGACGGGACTGGATTCAAAGGCACGCCGTGATATTTGGAAGTACCTGGAGAGCTTGAAGGCGAAGGGACTTACAATTTTTCTTACCTCTCACTACATGGACGAGGTTGAAATCCTGTGTGACAGGATCTGCATACTGAAAAAAGGCCTTGCTGTTGCACTGGATTCTGTGCCTGCACTGATACAGCAAAGTCCCTATGACAATTTGGAGGAAGCATACTTATGGTATTCAGGAGAGGAGGAAAATGCAAATGAGAGCCTTTAGTACTTTGCTCAAAACCGAAAGCAAGCTGATGCTTCGAGGCATGGACACTCCAATTTTCGGAGTTGCCTTTCCCGTTGGGTTCGCCGTAATTCTGGGCATGATAGTTGGAAACAAGCCTGCATTTGAGGGGGCAGACTTCTCCTTTCTTCAGCAGTCCTTTGGCGCACTGACCTCTATTGGTATTTGCGCCACCGGCCTGATGAGCGTACCCTTGACAGTCGCAGACTACCGGCACAAAAAAGTATTGAAAAGATTCCGGGTTACTCCGGTTAGCCCTGCCCTGCTCTTGCTTGTACAGTTTGTTATCAGCTTCATGATATCCGTCATATCCATGCTGCTTGTATACAGTGTATGCGCTCTGTTTTTTGGATACAGAATGATTGGCTCCCCTTGGGCATTTATGCTTGCATATATGCTTGTGCTGCTGGCAATATACGCAATAGGCATGATGCTTGCCAGTATATCCCCTAACATAAAAACGGCCAATCTGCTCTGTTCCCTGGTCTATTTCCCCATGCTTCTCTTATCCGGTGCCACTATCCCCTACGAGGTAATGCCGAAAATCATGCAGAAAGCAATGGATGTTCTGCCGCTGACTCAGGGCATCAAGCTTCTTAAAGGAATATCCCTCGGTATCCCCACAGAAAATGTTCTTCTGCCAATTATCCTTATGGCCGGCTTTACAATTGTGTGTACTGCACTATCCCTTCGGTTTTTCAGATGGGAGTAGCAATAGCAATAGGGACGAATAATATTTCCGGATTAAAAAACAAACTGCCTTATTGAGCAGTTTGTTTTTTATATATGTCAATTGTATATTAGCCGATCTCCCCCAGGTTATAAGGCGTCTCCTGATAGACATAATAGTTCAGCCAATTTGAGAAAAGCAGATTTGCATGGCCTCTCCAAGTCACAACAGGCTCTTTTGTCGGATCATCCCCGGGATAATAGCCGTAGGGAACTTCTATCGGCAATCCTGCGCTGACATCTCTGTCATATTCGCTTTTCAAGGTCAGAGGATCATATTCCGAATGTCCCGTCACAAAGATCTGCCTCCCATTTTTTGCAGCGGCAATGTATACACCGGCTATTTCCGATTCAGACAGCAGCTCCAAATCCGCCACCGCTTCTATATCCTCCCGCCGGATTCCAGTATGCCGGGAATGGGGTGCATAGAACACATCGTCAAAGCCTCTGAAAAGCATGACATTTTTATGATTGATCCTGTTTGGAAAAATCCCGAACATTTTTTTGTCCAGGGCATGCTTCCGGATGCCATAATGATGGTACAGGCCGGCCTGAGCACCCCAACATATATGAAAGGTGGAATAGACATTATGCAGGCTCCAATCCATGATTTCACACAGCTCCGGCCAGTAGGCAACTTCCTCAAAGGGAAAATGCTCCACCGGTGCCCCCGTTATTATCAATCCATCATATTTGTTATCCCGTATATCCTCAAAGGTGCTGTAAAATTTTAAAAGATGCTCCTGCTGCGTATTTTTTGATTTATAGGACTTCGGATGCAGCAGCGTTATATCCACCTGAATGGGCGAATTACCCAGCAGCCTCAGAAGCTGGGTTTCCGTTGCGATTTTTGTCGGCATCAGATTTAATATCGCTATCTTCAGCGGTCTTATATCCTGATGGCATGCCCGGCTTTCAGACATTACAAATATATTTTCTCCTTGCAGTATTTCCACTGCCGGCAAATCATCAGCTATATTGATGGGCATTTTCCATTCCTCCTATACTGTCTTTCTTAAAGCTTGATCCAGATCCCAAATCAAGTCCTCCGCGTCCTCAATGCCTATTGACAACCGAATCATATCCGGTGATACCCCGGCAATCCGTTGATCAGCCTCCGAGAGCTGGGCGTGGGTGGTACTGGCGGGGTGAATGACCAGGGACTTGGCATCGGCCACATTTGCCAGAAGGGAAAAGACTTCAAGGCTGTCGATGAACTTCTTCCCTGCTTCCACACCGCCTTTTATACCAAATGTAAAGATGGAACCAGCCCCCTTGGGAAGGTATTTCTGTGCCAGGGCATAGTATTTGCTGCCCTCCATACTGGGATAGTTCACCCAGGTCACCAGTGGATGACTTGAAAGAAACTCTGCAATCCGCTTTGCATTGGATACATGCCTTTCCACTCTCAGGGATAAAGTTTCCAGTCCCTGAAGCAGCAAGAAGGAATTAAAGGGACTGATGCAGGCACCGGTATCCCTGAGCAGCTGGACTCTTGCCTTGACTATAAAGGCGGCTGCACCGAAGGTATCGGTATATACCACATCATGGTAGCCGGGATCCGGCTCGGTGAGACCAGGAAATCTGCCGCTGCCTGCCCAATCAAAGCGTCCGCTGTCAACTATGATGCCGCCTATTGAAGTCCCGTGACCCCCTATAAATTTAGTTGCTGAATGAACCACGATATCGGCACCGAATTTTATAGGCTTGATCAGATAAGGTGTCCCGAAGGTATTATCAACGATAAGGGGCAGCCCGTTTTCGTGGGCAATCTCAGCAATAGCTTCCATGTCCGTTAAATTAATACCGGGATTTCCGATTGTCTCAATATAAAGTGCCTTTGTACGGCCGGTGATTGCTTTTCTGAAGCTTTCCGGCTCGTCGGGATTTACGAATGTGGTTTGGATGCCGTACTTGGGCAGCGTAGAATTGAACAGATTGTAAGTTCCTCCATACAATGTGCTGGCAGCTACGATCTCATCTCCGGTACCTGCAATATTCAAAACCGCATAGGTAACAGCAGCGGAACCGGATGCCACAGCCAATGCACCTACCCCGCCTTCCAATGCAGCTATGCGCTTTTCAAACACATCGGTAGTAGGGTTCATAATTCTGGTATAGATATTTCCTTCCTCTTTGAGGGCAAACAGATTGGCTGCATGCTCAACATTCTCAAAAACATAGGATGTAGTCTGGTAAATGGGTACCGCTCTGGATCCGGTAACCGGATCCGCCTTCTGTCCGGCATGGACCTGCAATGTATCAAAGTTAAAATTTCTCTCGCTCATTATTTTTCCTCCTAATTATATTCACTTTGATTATCTGGGGCAAACTGTGCCCTCTGTAATCTATCTTCAGTTATGATTCTCCATACAAGCCTTTTTGCCAAAATCACCTCCAACGTCTAAATATTTGCATAATAAAAACCCCTTTCAACATGAAAGAGGTTTTTGCTATGCAAATATCTGCCCATATAATTATAGACACAAAGCCCTCTCTCATCTATCAGTACTTGGTACTGCAGGAATTGACACCATTGCATTCAAATGAGAATGCTGGTTGTCGGGCTTCATCGGGCCAGTCCCTCCGCCTCTCTGGATAAGAGTATTTCTATATGCGATTTTTAAAATATTATCATGAAACAGCCTGCTGTGTCAATAAGGAAAATTGTGAAAACCTTGTCTATATAAGTTTTCTCAAGCATATCTATAAAACATTCTACATTAATCCTAAACATATTAATTTATAATAAGTTCCACTAAAGCTTTATATTCAAGCTTCCTCTTTTCTACTCTCAAGCCAGTCTATTATACAATCAAGGACAAGGCCGATATTCCCTACCTGGCAGTGGTGCGATGCAGATTCGTCCTTTGTGAAGATCCTGCCTGTAACGGTTCTTGCATTGACAAGGGCCTTTTCCTGTTTTTTGTAAAATTTTGTATATACGTCCTCCTCCCCTGCAAGCATTAATGCATCCTGGGTGATGTATTTGGATAATTCCTTTGTATTGTATAGCTTCTGGCATTTGAGATATTTCGGCATGGAATTCACGCCGAATACATCATATCCTTGCGAAATCAACCAATGTGAAAACATATTATCAGCTGATTTTTTCTCGATTTTTCTCCATGCGGGATGTTTTTCAAAGTGCAGGAGCAATTCGATCATGCCTCGTGAAAGCAAGGGAAGTTCACTAATAAATGCCTTGTAGAAATCGTATATAATATCATACAGAACAACACGCCCGATTCTTTTCTCAAAGGCTGCCGCCCGTGCAGCCAGATAGCCTCCCAGGGAAATTCCGATCAAGGTCACATCACTGAGCTTGTAATGATTCAATACAGCTCTGACAGGACGTTCCCACTCATGAGTCATTTTCAGACCGTATTTCCTGAGTACACCTCCTTGACCGGGACCTTCAAACATGATAACATTATATCCCGCAGCGTTAAATCTCTTACAGAACGGATAGAGTTCCTGAATGAAGGAATCATAACCTCCATGCATTACAATCCACCCTTTGCTATTCTCTCCGCTCATAATGCGCATAACAGGCAAATAGGCGTTTTCATAAGGGATTTGCTCATATATAATAGGTTCATCCCTGTAGGCTTTTTTATATGCCTCCATGCAATTTTCATACAGCTCATCCTTTTCCGGGTCGTCTCCAAGGGCGAAAAATTCTGCAGCGCGCAGATAGGTTGCACAGCTTACCCAATTGCCTTTTTCCATGGCATCCTGTGCCAGCCCTTTAAAGACTTCCTTCCAATCATTAAAATCATGTATGTCTTTTGTTGCCGCCATCAATTCGTCATAATTCAAACATCCTGCTGAATACCAGCGGTTCAATTGAAAATTCAGCAGTCTGTTTTTGTGAAAAGAATGGAAACCCACGGGAAATTCAATTTTCATAAAAACTTCCTCCAATCGCTGCTAATTATATACCTAAAGATTATATATACCTTCGGTATGTTAATTCCATTATAATCCATATCAGCGATGAAAGCAATATCTCTCCAAACTCTATTCATGATATTTCCATGCCACAAAGGGGGTTAAAATAATGTGAATTTCCAAGAAAGCCGATGTCAGGAAGCTGCTTCTTTTACCTCTTAACCTAATCCTTTAGTTTCGTTTCAATCAGTGTGACCAATCCATCGACAGCCTGCTGTTCATCGTCCCCTTCGGCGGATATTACGATTATGCTTCCTGCCGACAACCCTGCGGACAGGACATTGATGATGCTCTTGGCATTAATGCTTCTGCCGTTGAAATCAATTTTGATGTCAGATTTATATTTCGAAGCCTCCTTTACAAAATCAGAGGCTGGTCTTGCGTGCAAACCGGTTTTGTTGACTATAGTCACTTCTTTAAAATTCAAGTTAAGTCCTCCCTGTTTTACAATCTTTCTGGGCAGGTAATTTCTCTCATCTCTTGCTCCTTCTATACATACACATCATCGAGTATGGTATCCAGGGACGGGAACGGACTGTTCCGGGCAAATTCCACAGCCAGTTCTATGTCTTCCTTGATTTTGGCTTCGATGTCTTCAACTTCTTTTTCAGTTAAGACTTTGTTGTCAAGCAAGTAGTTTTTCATTTTTGCAATTGGGTCTTTCGCTTTCCATTCTGCAATTTCTTCTTTGGTCCGGTATACATTTGCATCAGATTTGGAATGGCCTAACCATCTGTATGTTTTCGATTCGATCAATATCGGACCATTTTCTATTACATATTTTTTTGCTTCTGTGATTGTTTCGTAAACTTCCAAGATATCATTACCATTAATAATCAAGCCTTTCATCCCATATGAAGATGCACGATCAGCCACATTTTTAATGTTCATCGATTTTTCTACACTAAGCGACATTCCATACAAATTATTTTCACAATAGAATATTACCGGTAACCTCCAAACAGAAGCAAGATTTATGGCCTCATGAAAACTTCCCTCATTACTTGCTCCGTCACCAAAAAAGCACAGTACTGCATTATCTTGTTTCTTCATCTTCAATGTAAGTGCTGCACCCACAGCAATGGCATGACCGCCTCCAACCACACCGTTGGCCCCTAAATTTCCTCTGGCGAGATCTGCAATATGCATTGATCCTCCCTTGCCTTTGCAATAGCCGGTTGCTTTACCCAAGAGTTCAGCCATCATAAGATTCAAATCAATTCCTTTCCCTATACACTGACTATGCCCTCTGTGAGTACTGGTAATTAAATCAGCTTCCTTCAGGGCACAGCATGCACCAACGGCTGAGGCCTCCTGGCCAATTGATAAATGTGTTGTTCCATGGACCATCCCCATTGAGAAGAAGTAAGCTACCTTTTCTTCGAACAATCTTGCCTGGAGCATCTTTCCCAACATTTCAACAAGCTTATCCTTTGGTATTACCATAATCATTTCCACCTGCTTTCATAACAAAAAAATAAGTAAAGCAATTGCATTTGTAATTTCATTTTATTCTTAGAAGTCCCGGAAGCTGCCAGTATTTTCTTTGTCATTTAAATCCCCTCTTAATCATTACATTTTTTTAAAAACTCACCTGGCAGATCAGGTGTTCCCTGACCATAATATTTAAATACCTCCACTGCCTGTTCAATTTGCTCGGTTGTTAACATGGCAACATTTCCTGCTGATTTAGCCATTAGATATGTTTTTGCAGCTTCCTCCAAATATACACAGGAATAAAGAGCCTCTTTCAAGGATTTTCCAACAGCCACTACACCATGATGTTTTAAAATTACAGCAAGCTGATTTCCCAAGTTCTGCACTGCCTCAATTCCCATGTCCATGCTTGCAGTAGAACTATATGGGCATACCTTCACAGGACCTTTTGTTGCATTTGCAAGGGTTGTCAGCATAACTGGAAATTCGTCCTGAACAAGACCTATAGCTGTTGCATATGGTTGATGAGTATGAATTACCGCATTTATATCAGCACGATGTTTGAATATATAGAGCAAGGCTTTGGTATCTACAGAAGGCTTTCTATTACCTTCAACAATGTTGCCATCCATATCCATAATCAAGATGTCCTCAAGAACCATGTCAGAATAAATCATACCGGATGGAGTAATAAGAATATCTCCATTCTCCATTCTCACACTGACATTTCCACCTGATAGCGCAATCAGTTCATATCGATCCATCATTATTCCAGCGTTAATTACTTCTTTTTTTTGAGTCTCATACATTATACTTACCCCCATCTATTAAAATTAGCTTTTACTTGACCTAATTACTTTTAGTACTTCTGAGGTATCTCGACAAACCATAACTGCTTTTACATTTTCTTCGTTCCCAAAAAAGGTCATTAGTGAACTTAGCATTTTAACACTATCATCCATTTTTTCGAACGACAGGCAGATAATTACGTATACTTTCAACAATTCCTCTGAGTTCCCCATATTATAGAATTGAACTGGTTTCTTAGGGACAGCAATCGTAACAGCAATTTCATTATTGTGTTCCGGATAGGTATGAGGAATGGCAACGTTATATTCTCCTATGGGAATCCCTGTGGGATATTCATTTTCCCGTTTAATTAAAGCACTTGCAAAGCTTTTCTTGACTACTCCTTTCTCTAGCAATGCTATTGAAATATTGTTAAGCACTTCATCTCTGGTATCCCCTTCTACGTTTAGTAAAATCAGGTCCTCCCTTACTTTATCTGCAAATTGTATGTTTTCTGTGTCCATTATTTTATACCCCTTTTATTGGAAATTTAACTCTCGAAATTCGACATATTCTATATGAAGGTTTCTTTAGTCTTATATATTTTTATTGGTCATCTCCAGCTTTTTCGTTCCAGCCTTCAGGTGCCTGTCCCGGCCTATATGCGAACATTTTTTTCCTGCCCCTGAATTTAGCGCGCTCAGGATGAACTTTATTTTCTATAAAGTAAAGCTCCCTTATAAGATCTTCTTTTTCACTGAAATAATAGTAGGAAACCCAATATCGTCCTTTTTTACCGTCATCTTGAGCGACTCGGATATAAAACTGCGCATTTGCATGTTCTTTTATTTGAAATTTCTTTAGTCGACTGATTTCGTATTTCTCTTCGCCAAATGAAATAAAAGAGATAGTGTCGTCAGTTATTTCAACATCCCGTGGATTGGATTTGAATATGAATGTATTAGCCGCCCCATATACGGCAGTCATTAATCCCAATAAATAAAAATTAATTTTAGGATCTATAATAAACTTAAAGGCAAAAAATACCGAGGCAATAACCATAAAATATCCAAGGAAAACGATATGAATTTTGTACTTGGGTAAGTAATATGTATAGGTTCTTATCATACTTCAATATCCTTTCAGTTGTATCACAAGAATTTTATGGCAATAAGATTTCTGATTTTTATGATCCTTGGTCTGCCGTCCGGTCAAGGAATAGACAGCAGACCAAAGACAGGTAACTATTATACAGCTATTGTTGCTCTTGATTCTGTGACTTCTTTTCTAATCTTTTTGTAGTTGATATACATCATTGCACCGGCTATGACAGCAATAACACCTATTCCGATCCAGCCAAAACCAGACATTCTAACAAACGCCCAAGTCATGGGATTTGAACCGTCGCATATACTTGAAAAGTTGCCGGCATTAGCATAAGTCGGATTTGCTGCAACAGCAGCTCTAACGAATATGTCAACAAGGTCGGTACCGCAGTAAAACATGATGATAAGTGTAAAGAAGCCTGAAACAAACGCCCTCATGAAGTCACCCTTTGCAGCTGGGATAAACAGAACGAACATCCACGGAATTACTGCAAGGTCGGCAAAAGGAAGCACACGGTTTCCAGGGAGTATAACCGCCAATAAGATGGATAATGGAACAAGAATCAATGCAGAGGTCATGCAGATCGGATGTCCGATACCAACAGCTGAGTCAAGGCCTATGTATAATTTACCTCTGTTCTTCAATCTCTTTTCAATAAATACTTGTGCAGCGTCAGAAATCGGGATAAGACCTTCCATTAAGAGAGCTGCCATTTTGGGTATGAGCACCAAACATGCTCCAAGGCTGATTGCCAGTGATGTAATCCCGAAAATGTCTTTACCGCCGATTATTCCTAAAACCAAACCAAATACTGTTCCTATGAGAATTGGTTCTCCGAGTATACCAAACTTCTGTTGTATTTTATCCATGTCAACTCTAACATTACTGAGTCCGGGAATTTTATCAACAATCTTGGTAAACAGGAATGCAAATGGTACGAACGCTGTAGTAAATCCATGGGGCAAGGAAATCCCCGGCAGTCCGTTATATTTTTCAAGACCAGGAGCTGTCCAGTCACCTATGATCATGATGATTATCATATTCAGGGCAGCTGCAACAATTCCCATCGTAAGGCTCCCGGTGAGACTCTGTACTAAAGCACCTGTAAAAGCAAAATGCCAATAATCCCAGATGTCAACATCAATCGTTTGAGTCGTATTTGTAAGCAGCATAACGATATTAACAATAATCCCAATTGGAATGATGAAGGTTCCAACATCAGAAGCAAATGCTATTGCTGCGGAAGCAACCCAGCCTATGTCTACCGCGTCCAGTTTTAAACCAAATTTGTCGACCATCCCCTGAACAGTAGGACCAAGACTTGATCCCAACAATCCGGTTACCAGGTTGAGTCCAACGAATCCAACACCAACCGTCAGGCCTGCGCGAAGAGATTTACCGAATGAAGCACCCAAAGCAAGACCTAAAACAAGCATGATTATTGGCATCATTACGGTTGCACCTAATTTTGAAATAAAATCGAAAAATCCTAAAATGAGATCCATTATACAATCACTTTCCTTCCTTTTTCATATTAGTAAGGCTCATCTATGTATAAGAGACTCCTCTCCACCTCCTTTCAAGAATAATTCATACTACTGCGAAGAGAATAATAATTAAAATAGTAATCCAAACATCCCTGTCAATTGAAAATATTATTTGGCCTCTGGCCAGAGAATCTCAATAACCTGGTTTACAACTTTATCCATACCAACTCCGGTTACCAGTGGAAGAGCGTTGACACAAGGTGTTTTCAAGAAACTTGGTACGGTTGTAGTGTGAACAATGATATCAAAATCGCTGTCTTTTGAAGCAAGTTCGGCGATTTTATACTGAGTTAGCTTGTACTTCCCTTTAAAGCCTTTCTCGTCAAGTAATTTACTTAATCTCGTTGAAGCTAGTGTAGAAGTAACGACACCGGTTCCACATGAAATCAAGATATTTTTTACTCTTTCTGCCATTTTTGTCCCTCCTTTTTTAATTTATAGCTATAAAAAAATTTTATAGCTATATTGAACGCAGGTTAGTATTTATATTGGGCAAAGTGCAAATTCAATTAAATTTTCTTCTCGGAATTTTCAAGAATATGATAAAGCTTATCTGGTGTGTCGATATCATTCATCATTGTAATGAACGATTCGGTTCCAAGCATTTTTGTTAAGTTGTAAAGCAGCCTGTCAATGCTTTCAGATTCTGTAATGCTAAGGGCGATGATATATTTAACCGGATCGTTCAATACATGATTGAACCGGACTGGGTTTTTAAGCCTGATTAAACTGGCGGCCAGTTCAATGGAACCATCACTCGAGGCAGCATGAGGAATAGCTATTCCAGGATAGATAACTACATAGGGCCCATTGGTCTTGATGTTATCTATCATAGCTTCGATGTATGATTGTTTGATTTTATTATCTTTAAGAAGCTCATTTCCCGCTTGCCTGATTGCATCCTGCCAATCACAGGCATCAATATCAAGTTTGATTCTATCAGCAGATATTATATCAATGAACTTTCGTTCTGATTTGAACGTAATATCCGTCTCAACTGATTGACGCTCCTGTTTCTTTTCTGTAGCTAACTTCTGGATGGTACATCTGTACTTTTGCTTTTCATCCTGAATCTTTATTATCATACTTTGAGTTTTATAGAAATCGTCATCTGTAAGTATCGGACTAACCTCAACCAGTGGCAAGTTTACATCCTTAAGTGGAACAGTAGAAATAATAATATCAACATTATCCTCATTAATGCTTTTTAAATTGTGAGAGGAAATAACATTAACAATTTCTAATTGCTTGCATAAGGATTGTAACCTTGCAGAAATCAATTGTGCCGTTCCTTGTCCGGAATTACATACAATAAGAGCTTTTGCTTTTGATTTGTTTTTTTCCATCACCGACACAATATACATAACAATGAAAGAAATTTCATCATTTGTAAACTGGTGCTTTATATACTCTTCAAGTGATTTTATATATTTTTTTACCTCTTCAAAAACATAAGGATACTTTGCTATTAATTGGGAGTATAGAGGATTTTCAATTGAATGTCCCTGTTTCAGTCTGTTAACCGCAATTTTCATATGTTCAACCAGAAGATCGTACAAATAAAAATCAAGATAATAGTTGATTTCCAATTCGGCGGATATTTTATAAATAAATTCACTGATCAATATTTGGATATCAAACATATCAATACATTTACTATTATTCTTTATATAGCTCTTGCTGCTTAAATTCACAATAAGCTCTGCGATTTCCTGATGCAAAATCGGAAAGTTATATCTTTTGCTAAGTATTTCCATAAGTTGTGATGCAATTATATATTTAGAACTATTCTTAATTTTGTTTATATCCGTTTTAGAATCCTTGCCAAGTACCTTGTTATTCATGAGCCTATATACCATAATCAATATGTAATATGCCAAGTCACGGTAAGAATAGTCCGTAAGGCAGAGGTCGTTTTTTTCTTCCATATTATCAAGTATATATTCGATTTCTTTAAAGATATTTTCCTTATCTAATTCGCGGATCAATAGTTGATGAAAAACCAGATTCTTGTCTTCCCCACTATTGAATAAAATCTCACCATTCAACAATAATAATTTAAGCATTCCATCTCTTATATTTTTTTCAGTACCCAAAACCGTGAACCCTTTACTTCTAAGAGATGATAATTCCAGATTATTTTCTGAAAACCAATCTTTAAGCTCATCTAAATCATTTAATAACGTATTTCTACTCGTAAACATATGCTCAGATAGAGTTGCTATTGTTATGTAACCATCAGTATTAAGTAATACCTGTGCAAGTATGGTTTTTCTTTCGTTGGGTGAAAGTTTATATGAATAAAAATCTTTATTGTTAAAGAATCTGTCAATAAGTTTATTGTCAACTTCATCGGGACTCATGAAACATAACTTACCACTCTCATTGACAACAATTGGTTGATGATTATTTTGTTTAAGGATTTCATTCATTTCCTTAATATCATTTCTGATAGTCCGTTGAGAAACATCAAACATTTCGGAATAATCAACCAGACTTTTAAGTTTGTTATTGACAATATTGTGTATGATATTACTAAGCCTGCTGTTAATTTTAATCACCTCCATACTTTTAGATTTTTTTAACTTAACTTGCTATGCTAGATTTTGATATACCAAAAGCTGCGAATGAAAAGTTCCATCACATTATGCAATCTATAATTAATATCATAAAAATATAAGGGATAACATAGGTGCTGGAGTTTGAAAGGAATTATTATTCTATCAAGGAAATTGGAGATCAATAAGACCATTTAACTATACATGTATCATATTGGATAAATAATCCAAATCTATAGATTATAAGGAAATCTATACCTTAATAAGAATATAGTTCATGTATTTTGGCAAGTAAAGTCCAAGATTTTTCATAATTTTTAGAAATTTATGTATTAAGACTCAGTAATGTTGCATTAAATTTTCTGGAAAATATGGAAAAACTCCATTGCGGACACCCCAAAAAAATAACCTTTTTAGTGATCAAACTAAAAAGATTAAAAAGAGATGCTAACAAAGGAGAAAATATATCATATCAAATATTTGAATAAGAAATGAAAAAAGCGGCTGCGGCCGCATTTAGGCTGCGACATTAGATACTACCTATAATCATCTATAGTATAGTGAATTCCGTCAACACCTGCCTGTATAATCTTCAGGCACCATTGAACCTCCGCAGTTTTCACACCGGAAACGTGGAGGTTCTGCTATATCCCCATCATCATATATATCAAAGGTTCTTACTACTCCTTCACTTCTATTTTTTTCTCATCTTACAAAATTCTCTATCCAATTATCTACATAAACCTTCCCGCACGAGGGATAAAAACAGCTTTTACATGTAATGAGGATTCACGGAGGATTTTTGGGTGTTTTCGTGGCTTTTCGGAACGGAGAAAATGCTCACCGGAGCAGGTTTTACGTATAAGTGTGAGCAGGGTGTGAGCATATTACGGTTAAAGCACGGTCAACGCACGCCGTGCGTTAGCCGTGCTTTAAAGTTATGCAAAAATTTTTGGGGTTATAATCGCAAAAGTAATTGCTTGTAATAAGTTTTACAGATATAACCCTAAAAGCTCTAAATATATATAAAAATGTGATTTTATACACATAATTATTTATAATAACGTGATTTGCCCTTGACTAAGAATGCTCAAAGCGGATATAATAAATAATAATGTGATAATTAACACCAAAACATATATAATTATGTGATTTAGGAGGTGCCCGCATGGAACGGTTTATTCTAAACGACCTACTTAAATGGAAAGAATCTAAATATCGCAAACCACTGATCCTGAAGGGCGTGCGTCAGGTAGGAAAGACATGGATACTCAAGGAATTCGGCAGAAGATATTATGAGAATGTCGCCTATTTTAACTTTGATGAAAACGAGGAATACCGGCAGTTTTTTGAAACAACAAAGGATATCAACCGCATATTGCAAAATCTTGTTTTCGCAAGCAGTCAGACAATCGCGCCCGAAAAAACGCTGGTAATCTTCGACGAAGTGCAGGACTGTCCAAATGTTATTAATTCCTTAAAATATTTTTGCGAAAACGCAAGTGAATATCATGTTGTCTGCGCCGGTTCGCTGCTTGGCATTGCCTTGGCAAAGCCGTCCTCTTTTCCTGTTGGCAAGGTAGATTTCATGGACATAAGCCCCATGACTTTTTCCGAATTTCTGCTTGCCAACGGCGATAAGAATTTAGTGGAGTATATGAAAAGCGTTGAGATACTTTCGCCGATACCCGATGCTTTTTTTAATCCCTTATACGAGAAGATGAAAATGTATTTTGTAACAGGCGGCATGCCGGAATCGGTAAAAATGTGGACTCAGGAAAGAAATACCGAGATGATGCAGGCTGCCTTACTTAATATCATCAACGCCTATGAGAGAGATTTCGGCAAGCATCCGGACCCAAAAGAGTTTCCGAAAATATCATTGCTTTGGAAGTCTATTCCCTCACAGCTTTCCAAAGAAAATAAAAAGTTCATCTATAAAGTGGCCAAAGAAGGAGCTCGGGCCAGAGAGTACGAGGATGCACTGCAATGGCTTGTGGACGCACAACTGGTGCGAAAAATATATCGCAGCAATGCGCCAGGCCTGCCCATATCTGCCTATGATGACCTGACGGCATTCAAGCTTTACCTTGTAGATGTAGGTCTGCTGCGCCGACTTGCCCTGCTTGCTCCCTCTGCTTTTTCAGAAGGAAACAGGCTGTTTACCGAGTTTAGAGGGGCACTCAGTGAAAACTATGTCCTTCAGGCTTTGCAAAATCAATTTGAGGCGACACCAAGATATTGGTCTGTCCTGAATCCATCCTATGAGGTTGACTTCCTCATTCAAAGGGAGAACGATATCTTCCCTGTCGAGGTCAAGTCTGAAGATAATGTGGAGAGTGCCAGCCTGAGAAAGTTTAAGGAGAAATTCGCAGATAAGGTCAAGCTTCGTATTCGCTTCTCCCTTGATAATCTTAAGCTGGATGGTGATCTGCTGAATATCCCGCTTTTTATGGCGGACTATGCAGATAAATTAATAGGTCTGGCGCTGAAGCATGACTAAGCTCTATTAGCATAGGAGGAAAGCGAGGTGGATTCAATATGATATATTTTACTGCTGACCAGCATTTCGGTCACGCTAATATTATCAAACACTGCAACAGACCATTTGTAACAGTTGCAGAAATGGACGAATATCTTCTGGAGCAGTGGAATAATTGTGTAGACGTGAACGATACTGTATATATTATCGGTGACCTGTTTTTCCGCAATACGGTGTCGGCAGATGAATATTTACATAGAATGCGTGGCAAAAAGCATTTGATTAAAGGTAACCACGACAAGGACTGGATGAAAAAAACGGATTTGGAGAAGCATTTTCAAAGTGTATCCAATATGCTTGAAATCAGTGACGGGTCGCATAAGATCACGCTCTGTCACTATCCTATGATGACATGGAACGCTGCTGCAAAAGGCAGTTATCTCATTTATGCGCACATACACAACAAGACTGATGCTGCATATTTTCAGTTGCTCAAGTCCATGCCGAATGCATTAAATGCGGGTGTCGATATCAATCATTTCCGGCTTGTCACGTTTGCCGAATTGGTTAAGAACAATCAGGAATTTAAGGATAGTATCGCATAAACATTCAGATATAAAATAATATGATTCATGGATTGAACCGCCCTTCGGGGCGGTTTTTTCATGCCCTGAAGGAGGTGATCATGAAGGGATAAATAAGATTAGCCCGTGCATTCATAGAGGAATACCATGCTGCACGGCTTTTGGTTTTTGCCGCAACAACAGTTTGTATTAATGTATAGGCGGTAAAAACCGCGGCGAAGCGAAGGCTGAAAAGAGGCGGACCGGCATCCGCACTGGAGAAGCACCACGAAAGAAAAAAGCATCAGTATGCCAGCAATCCCGACATCGGCACGGAGCGCTCGGAAATGAATTACCATCTTGTAAAATCGAGAGTGAAGTATTACGATGAGATCCAGACTCGTATCGAAAAAGCACAGAAAGAAAATTCAAAGTGCAAGATACGAAAGGACAGCGTCAAGTTCATCGACACCATTGTTACCGCAAGTCCGGAGTTTTTTGAGCGCCATTCAGCAGAGGAAACGGAAAAATATTTTAAACATGCGCTGGAGTTTTTACAGGATGAAGTCGGTGCAGAGAATATCTTTTCGGCGGTTGTTCACATGGACGAACGGAATCCGCACATGCATCTGTGCTTTGTGCCGCTGACAAAAGATAAGCGCCTGTCTGCCAAAGAAGTTATGGGTGACCGCAACAAGCTCATCGAGTGGCAGGACAAGTTTCATGAACACATGTCGAAGAAATTTTCTGATCTGGAGCGCGGAGAATCGGCTGCAGTCACCAAACGAAAACACATCCCGACCTGGTTATATAAACATGCCAACCGCCTGACTGAGCAGATGGAGCAGATGGAGCAGATGAAGTAGTATTTGGTTTGTAGTCAGGCGGCGTACTGTTTTTTTCAGGCGTTTCGACCAGTACGATGTGGATGACCTCGCCTTCAGGCTCGGGAAGTTCAGCCGATGGAGGGGCAGCTTTTTCGACTGGATGTTCCTCGCCGCCCATAGAAGTGATTTTAACGCCGGACTCGTACATATCCTCGGCAACAGTACAGCCTCCCATGATACCAACAACGGTACTTCCTTTTTATTAGAGGTCGCACTTGATATGGTTGATATTCTCACTTTCAAGAAATGACCTCCTTTTCTTCAGCTTCCGGTATTAATTTGATTACCAATTCTCCATGCTTTTTCACTTCAACACTTACTTCATCGCCGCCGAAACTCACCATGCCTAAAGGCAGGCGGTTCTTGAGTACTGACTAATTTTTTATACAGACCGAAACCTGTATACGCTGATTAGTTTCCCCAAGACTTTCACTATCAAGGATTCCGATGAATCCATTGACGATAGTATAGCGCCCGTTTCA
>Ga0209643_1000498_pt1 | contig 69416 bp, 71 predicted proteins | sample AutmiccBRH37_all_FD_187383 | JGI IMG/M metagenome (GOLD analysis project Ga0209643, IMG submission 187383) | Deep subsurface microbial communities from Mt. Terri, Switzerland - Autotrophic microbial communities BRH/37_all (SPAdes) (version 2) | ecosystem: Environmental > Aquatic > Deep... | reverse complement strand
TCACCGAAAACGCCCTTGCCTACAGCTTATCTTCCCATTAGCTAGGTGATAGGTTTTCTTTCAAACCATCGGCTCGGCAACATGCCTCGCAAACAAAAAAACAGTCTTATGACAGACTGCCGGAAAAAAATTTTTAGTTTAAATCGGCAACCTGGCAATCATAGCTTACGCCTTAGACCCACGGCTTTGCGTCCCATCTTTTCAAATGGTTTGCCTTTATCTATTTTTCTTTTTAAATCTCATTATTATTATATAAGAAAGATTGAGAAAGTTATGTCGAAATTTGTAGATAAATTAAATTTATTGTTTGCTTTAAGTATTTTGTTATAAATACCCGCTTCCCACATATTTTAATATAATACTATCTAATTCACAATTAACCAAACATATATTCCCATACCAAACTAACTCAAATTATTTTTAATACATTCATAAAATTATAACTTTAATACTTTATAAAGCTAAAAGGGTGATTTATTTGGGAAGCTATCTTATTCATCTTAGAAAGTCTAGGGCTGATATAGAAGCTGAAGCTCGGGGTGAAGGTGAGACTCTCGCTAAGCATGAAAAGTCTTTATTAAAGCTAGCTAAAGACCTAAAATTAAATATAGTTAAAATAAGAAAAGAGCTAATCTCCGGGGAGAGCTTAATGCACCGGCCGGAAATGTTGGAAACCCTTAGGGAGGTTGAGCAGGGTTTATATGATGGTGTGCTCTGTATGGATGTTGACCGCCTGGGGCGGGGTAACATGCAGGAGCAAGGTCTTATTCTGGAAACCTTCAAAAAGTCTAATACCAAGATTGTTACCCCCCGCAAAACCTATGACCTTAGTGATGAGTTTGATGAAGAATATAGTGAATTTGAAGCTTTTATGGCTAGGAAGGAATTAAAGATAATAACCAGGAGGCTGCAGCGTGGAAGAATCAGATCTGTTGAAGATGGAAATTATTTAGGTGCCCGCCCCCCCTATGGTTATTTAATTGAGGATAACGGTCGCGAAAGATACCTTTTCCCCCATCCGGAACAATCGCTGGTTGTTAAGTTAGTTTTTGAATTGTACACACATAATGATCCGGAGAAAAGAATGGGTACCAATAAAATTGCCAACGAACTAAACAGACTTGGGTATCGATCATATACCGGTAAAAGATGGAACGCATCTTCCGTTCTTAACATAATTAAAAATGCAGTTTATGCCGGCAGGATCCAGTGGAAAAAGAAAGAGGAAAAAAAATCATCAAGCCCTTATAAAACCAAAGATGTTCGGACCCGACCTGTTAAAGAATGGATTGACGCCGAAGGCAAACATGACCCACTAGTATCCAGAGAGCTATATAAAAAAGCCCAAGAGAAACTTAAAGGCAAATACCATGTCCCCTACCAGCTACAAAATGGTATTACTAACCCATTAGCTGGGATAATTAGGTGTGGTGTCTGTGGCTCATCAATGGTTTATAGACCTTATGTGCATCAGCAGTATCCCCATATTATGTGTTATAACCGGCAGCATTGTATTAATAAAAGCAGCCGCTTTGAATATGTTGAGCAAAAAATCATTGAAGGGCTTGAGGAGTGGCTCGAACAATACAAGAAAAAATGGGGGAAAAGCAAAAAAAATAAGGCTAAAGAAAATAATCTTATTAGTATTAAAGAAAAACAGCATCAGAATCTTGAAAAAGAACTGGCTGAATTAGAAAAACAAAAAAACAGTTTGCATGATTTCTTAGAAAAAGGCATTTATGATACTGCAACATACCTTACCCGCTCTCGTAATATTTCTGAACGTATCGTAAATTGCCTCAGAGCCATTGAAAATACAAAAGATAGTATTTTATATGAAATGGATAGAGAGCAAGCTGCAAAGGAAATAATACCGAAGGTAGAGAATGTATTAAAATTATATAACAGTTCTAAAGACCCGGCTCAAAAAAACAGCCTTCTAAAATCAGTTTTAGAAAAAGCTGTATATATTAAGGAGCAGCATAAGAAAAACGATGATTTTCTAATTAACCTCTATCCCAAGCTGCTCAAGTAATTACGCCCCTCACAGATAAACAGTGAGGGGTAATTCATTACCCTCTTTATCTACACCAATGGGGTCATATAAGGATACTTCCCCCCTATTTTTTTTAATTGCCCTTAAGTGCATAAGAATTTCTATATAAAAGTCATAGTATTAGCGGAAAATTATCCCACGCAACATCACTTCAATTTTTGCGACATAAGCCCCGTAGTCAGTAATCGGACAAATCCCCGGTTGCATATTATCTACAAAGGGGAGGGTGAAACGCTAATGAAAGTGACTTTTATAGAAAGCGAGAACACCAAAAGTCTGCGTTCTAATGCATACAGGTACCTTTTAAAGAAATATCTGACAGAAAAGACTTATGACACCAGAGGGGGAGAAAGAAATGACAATCGGAATATATTGCAGAGTATCAACGGAGGAGCAAGCAAGCAAAGGTTATAGTATCTCTGACCAAATTAGACAATGTAAAAAGAAAGCTGGAACTGAACAAGTTCTTGAATATATCGACGAGGGAGTAACTGGCGAGGTTCTCGAACGTCCCCAACTAATAAAATTGAGACAAGATTTAAAGGAAGGAATTATTTCGGAGGTAATATGTTACGACCCCGATAGACTTTCTAGAAAATTACAAAATCAATTAATACTGGCTGATGAAATCGAACGTAAAGGTAAACTAACTTTTGTAAACGGTGATTATGCTAAAACTCCCGAAGGAATTTTGTTTTTCCAGCTCCGTGGAGCAATCGCAGAGTTTGAAAAGGCGAAAATTACTGAAAGAATGTCTAGAGGTCGCAGAGAAAAAGCTAGACAAGGTATAATTGTTAAAGACCCCAAGACTTATGGATATAAGTTCAATAAAACTACTCGCCAACTTGAGGTCGACGAGGAAGAAGCTCAAATAGTTCGTTTAGTCTTTGATTTATTTACAGGAAAGACAAGTAAACAAATTGAGGGAATAAATGGAATTGCTAAATATCTGACTTCTCTAGGAATACCAACAAAGAAAAAAGTCGGACAGTGGCATCGTCAGGTAGTTAGACAAATTCTTTTTAATGAAACTTATACAGGAATATTTTATCAAAATCGTTGGAATTGTGAAGGCATGCTTTACAACAAGTTTAAGACCGAGGATAAAATTTCTATAAAACAACGTCCGAAAGAAGAGCAAATAAGTGTTCGTATCCCTGTTATTATCGAAGAAGGACAGTTTCAATACTGTCAATTATTATTAGAACAATCACGCCGACGCTGGGCAGGTACTAGCAAAAAAAACTATTTATTGAGTGGTCTTTTACGATGTGGTAACTGTGGAAATACACTTACAGGACACACAACAACGAACTGGGGAAAAACTGTATTCCAATATACCGACATAAAGAACACCGCAGGGGCAAAGCATAAAGGTTGCCGTACTACGTTACGCATGGAAAAACTTGACCAGTTAGTCTGGGAAACAGTTATAAATTGGCTTAATAACCCAAACGCTATTCACGAGGAAAGCGTTAATAATCAAGGTTCGCTATTAGACTATGAGAAAGCAGAATTGGAAAGAATTACTCAAAGGCTTGATGCCCTTTCTAACGGACGTTCACGGCTATTAAACTTGTTAACCGAAGGTGATATTCTGGGGGAAATTGGCGAGAAGGAGTTGCGGGAAAAATTAAAACAATTTAAAGATGAAGAAGAGCATTTAACTTCGGAATTAAGTAAACTCAATGAACGTTTAAATTCTCAACAAAATAATGAATTATCTCAAAACATTATTCAAGAAGCTTCCGAGTACTATTTATCAAAACAAAATGAACTAACCTTCTATGATAAACAGCAACTTATAAGGTCAATAGTTAAAGAGATAATTGTTTTTAATGATGAAATTAAAATATTGAGTTTTTAAATTAGCCCCCTGCATTAAATGCAGGGCTTTTTATTTTAAATTTTGATAAAAAAAGAGGACGAAAGCAATTAAGCCTTCCTCCCTATCGTGTATTTATTTGCTAAATAATATTAGTCACCACAAAAAATTTGCTGTCAAATATAACCTATTCATAACTATTTTTTTCCGAATTTCATTTATGTCGCAACATAAACATAGTTCTAGTGTGCAGTAAGAAATATGTATGTATTACTCATTAACGTTCCCGCTATTCACGACGCCACCCAATAGGGTAAGTCCGGCATGCTACCTGAAAAAAAATTCGAAAGTGGGAGTGGGCGTTTATACGATGGCAATACGTATAATTTATTTAAAAAAGCTGCTTGATTTAGCCAAACAGCTTTTTGTGTTACTTCTTTTTCGAATCTTTCACAAAGAATTCAATTTTCTGTTTAAATGATGGCTGACCCTTCTCAATATCAACGATGCCGAAATTCGGTAACTCTCTTTGATCATCTTGTGTACCAAAGCTTGGACTATTATTACTTGTACTATTGCTAGCATTGTTGTCCCCTTGGCTAACTAATCTATTCAAAGCATCGTTCCAATTTTCATCTTTCTCCATAGAATCCCCTCCTTTCTATACTGCAAATAAGGACAAAATATAACTAACCGCAGTTAAAACTAATGAAATCAATATGAAATATACCCCTGTTTTATAGAATCTTATCTTCTTATTATTAGCTTCATTATTGTGCTTAATTATACTTTTATACTCGATCATCAAGGAGGTGGATACTAATCCCTCTTCATAAGTCGCATTATTTTCAGTAAATCCTTCCAAAGATAATCTTTTATATGTCTGGATTGATACTACCTTTATAAAAAAAGTCAACGATATAAACAATGATAAAATTGTCAATATTGAAAATATTATTATTAAAACATACGGTAACGCCTGTAACACAGAATCCACTTGCACATTCAGATTTGGAATTTTAATAGTACTTGCAAAAAATACTAATATTGCACCAACAAATGTCATAAATATTCCAGTCCTAGTTTCTAGACTACGAAACCGATCTGCCTCATATTCATATTCTTTCTCCAAGACTGATAATAATATTTTTCCAGACGGGAATTTTGTAGTATCGTTTTTATTCGTCTTTAAGTTTTCCTTTTCTTCCTGTTCTAACATATGAGCCTCCAAATTGTACTTATATCATCATTATACCATAAAATTCCTTCTTTATAGTTACAGTGTATAATGTAATGTCCCGTGAATTTCCGAAGTAAGGTTGTCACATTAATATATTCCCATATTTAGGAAATTAGCTGTTGCACTAAACCACTGCGCGGTGGCACCTGCAATCACCATTTATGTTATCATTTTTCCTATATTCCACTATAGAAAGGAAGTTTTATACACGTTTTAAGCGGCTATTATCAAGGCTAGAATTATTAAAATAACGGGAAATATAATATTTTTTAAATCATCAAACAATCGTCCCTTTGTATCTCCAATTATTATCTTTTTAACCATTATTAAAAGGGACATAATAACGAATAAAAGAATTGCATTTGTAACTAGCATCATTGTCACTATCTCAAAGATTGTTGTAAATTGATAATTTAAAAAGACGGAAATATTCCCACCTATAAGAGCAACAATAGCAATAAAAATTGTTAGTACTTCAATATTTCGTATCATACTACTATCTAGTTTCTTTTTAACTTCAAAAAAGTCATCTCTAATCTTATTCGTTTCTGGAATTATTTTTTGTAATTCTTCAAATTGATTTGATAGTCTTTCCTTTATAATTTGAAAGTAAATATGGGTTCCAGAAATGGATCTTTCACCTTCGACTGTAATACGTATATAATTTTTTTGATTTCTCCATGACTCTTCTAGATCAAAGTGTCTTTCCAGTTCTCCTCTAGCAGACTTACTGATATTATTTACAGAACTGTAACTATATGGGACATACGATGTAAGCCCATGAAAATACAAACTATCTGTTAGTTTTTTTAAATCTTCATAAGTCATCTTTTTATCATAGTAATCTTTATATATTTCCTCTAAACTTTTCGTTCCAGTGTAAGGTTCAAGCGGTTTTGACTTATTATGGTCACCTAATATTTCAAGAAATTCCTTCTCCTCATTAGTTAATTCTTCATAATTAAACAATTCTAAACCTCCTCTGTGCTTAAAATATCTTATAATACGGAATTCTCTCACCTGTTCGTGAATACCTTTATATGATTCCTATTCCCGAATGTAAATTCGGAATGCTCTTAAATCTCTAGGGGTCTTAACAATTTCTGGAATATTTATTTTAGATAATTTACTTTGTGCACATGAAAAAGAACACCTTGTTAAAATTGCCCATAAACATGAACTTTCCTTGCTAAATAATAATTTAGTTTCCTTAAAGCACCCCTAAATGTAGATGTAGATAATAGAAGGGGAGCATATTTCTTTAAGGGAGTTATGCATTTTTTCATACTGTGTAGCAAGCAATTATTACCCTAACTTCTTACGGTTCTTCCTTTGGGCATCACCCCTCAAATCCAATTTTTTTATAAAAAGAAGCAAGACGTATTATTCGTCCTGCTCCTTTTTCTTTGTTTGATAATATTTTGATAACCAATAAGTCGCTGATAACTTTTTTTCAGTTTCGTTCAACTCGATAATCGGATTATCGTTTTTTTCTTTCTTCTTCTTCTGCTGTTCAGAACTCTGCTTGTACCCTTGACGGAGCAATTCCTGTGCTGTTGGTTTCTTCTTCTCTGACATTATTTGTCACCTTCCTTTTTCTCGGCAAGTTCACTCAATTTTTTATTTGCTTCTTCGTTACTTTCCAAAATTATCCCTGTTTGAATGTAAAGTTTAACCCACGGCTGTACACGCCCAAACTTATAGGCTTCTACGAATTCCCTTTCGAGAATTCCGACAGGTTTATCTATGCCACTGTGCGTACTCGTAAGGTTAATTTCTGGAATTAAACTGAAATATCCACGGTCAAAATCTCGGCAATTGATTTTGTGACTTGCTGCCAGAAATCCACGTCTAATATCTTGAATCTTTACCACTCGGGAATGTAACAAGAGTACAAACATAAGATATTCTGCCTTTAACTTACGTAAATCTTTAACCATATCGTCGAGCTTCTCACGCTCAAATTTTAGCTCCCTATCCATTCCAATTTTTGCGTCATTCAGAAGAATACGAAGTTCTTTCTGTTTTTTCTCCTTAACAAGTTCGATTTTGTCTTCTGTGAGCTTTAAATCGCGTTCAGTCGCGTCCAGTTCCTTCTGTAACGCTCTTTGCTCCTTAATCGAGCAATCATCAACCAACGATTGGAACAGTTCTTGTTGAACCCTCACACCGTCGGCGATTAGCTTGTGTTTCTCAACCTCTAATTCGTTAGTTCGTTTTACATTTTTCTCTATTTCTATTTTCAAGTTTTCCAGCTCTAAATACATAAATATTACCCCTCTCAATTTTTAATTTAGTTTAAACCTCGATAACGTCGTCGTCAGTATCGTCGTCCAACAGCTTACTCAACCGATCAATGTCGCTTTTTATTCGTTCGTCAGTTCGTGAATTGAATTCAACATCATTGGTAGTAGCCACTAGAAGCCGTTCCTGTAAGACCCCTAATGATTTAAGGAACAGTTCAATCGCTTTTATATTTCCGGCAATGGCTTGGTCTTTAAGCACATTCACAACTTTAGGAAGGTGTTCGTTCAAATTCAGAAGTGTTCGCTTTTGTAACTCCCTCTGGAACACTTCGCTCTGTCGCCACCTACGAAGTTGCTTCGGACTTATCTGTGCTAATTCAGCTATTTGCTCGAACGTATAGCCCCCACGGTTTGGTTGTGACATTATTTCTAACGCAACTTCCTGCCCATAAGAAAATGAGCGTTTCGCTGGTAGGTTATTATTATTCTCCGTCACTGTTCTCCCCTCCACCTCTACGTTCAACTTCTAAATAATCATATAAAGCGAGCAATCTTTCTAAAGTGGCAACATTATCAATCTCGAAAGCGTCTAAAATTTTCTTTTCGGAAGCACTAGATAAACCTCGCTTTTGCTTCTCAATATAGAAAATCATAGAATAATGCAAGCCAGCTTTTTGCCCCAGTTCCCGAAGTGTCCAACCTTTCAATTTTCTCAATTTCTTGACCCTTTCTGGTGTCAGCATTTTGTTATACCTCCAAATTTTATTTTTATTTTTTTCAATGTATTAAAACGGAAAAGCTCCACAACTCACTCGAAAAGGAGGAACGAGCGAGAAATGGAACTACCCATTTAATTTCCAACAAAGGAATATTTTTTTCCCTCTACTTTAATAGCCAGCAAACCCTGCGGTTGACAAGTTTTATTTAAATTAATTTTGACTTATTTTATAAATAAAAAGGAAACTGCGTTGTCAGTTGAGAACGTGAAACCCAAAATTTGTTTTTAACGTTCAGAAAAATCGACCTCTCGACGTTTAGCTTCTGCTTCGGTTCTTCTGTTATTCCCGAACCCCTAACTGTTCCATTTTCGCGTAAAACACACTTAAATCAGGCTTTGGAGCGTTCATTCTCCGTTCCAACTCCTGCTTCTTCGTTTTACGTTCCTGTGCCACTTTAAACGCTTCCACATATAACCACGAAGAAAAAGCTCCCAATGTTGGACATGGGAACTTCTCATTTGACCATCTTAAACGGTAGTCCTTGATGGCAATCTCGACAATTTCTTCGAACTGTTCTTCCGTATATAATCCAACGATTTTCTGAACCTTTAAAATATCGGCTTTCCTAACGTTAAATTGCTCGTCATAAACTTCGAAATATTTCTTACAAAACTGATTGACAATAATTTGTGCTTTATCTTGTTCAGTATTATCTTGTTTCTTCTCAACGGTATCTTGCTCTTGTTCTGTAATTTCTTTCATGGTATTTTTATTTTTATTCTTAACGATAAGTTGTTCTTTATCTTGTTTAATAATATTTTGTTTTTCTTTTACAATATTTGTCTTAACGTTAAATTCGTAAGGTTTGCCATTATTAATTTCTTTATTAACTTCAACGTTTTTATTATTAATAGTTAATTGGATATTGTTCTTGGGTATCGTTCTTTGGATATAGTTATTGTGAAGATTTACGTCATTACTATTACACGTTTCTGCACATTGCTCTACACAAATCTGCATATTGGTATTACGTAAATCTGCACATTGGTCTTTGGCGAGTTCTTGCACATTGATATTATCTTGGCGAGTTTCTTCACATTGGTCGTTTTGGACAACCTCAATTTGACCGTCGAATATTGCCACTTGAGCTGTCGGGAGAATTTTATAGACGGAGTATAAATGCTGTCCGTTATATTTTTTGGTTCGCTCAATTATCGGTTTATCGTTCCAGCGAAACTCAAGCAATGAATTAATCCAATCGTTAGCAGTTCGCCTTGATACACCCATTTTGTCGGCGAGTTCTTCTTGTGATGGGAAACAAACCCCATTTTTGTCCATATATGCGGAGAGAGCTATTAGAGTCGTTAACCTTTTCGCTCCAAGCTCTGCCATTAACCCATTTTTGACTAGGCTAATGTAAACCCTAAAATGTAAGCCATTGGTATCCTTTTGCTTTTTTTCCATTTCTTTCTTTTCCTTCATTTTCAACACTACCCTTCGCGTTTTATTTTGGGAAAGACGACCCCTCCAGTTAATTCTCTAACGTTGACACTACCCTCAAAAAAAGAACGCCCCGAAGTAGGAGCGTCCTATAGCAAAAGGTAGTCTATATTAAAGAGAAGGAAAATGGAGGTGAATTATCTACCGGTTAACCATGAAAACTGGAAATAGAAAACTCGTCCTCACTTACCTGTCGAGGCAAAGGGTGTTTTTACAAGGTTGACTTAAAGAAATATGGGACATTATAAAAAAGCATCTTGTTGGTAATGTCAAACAAAATGACGTATGACATTGACAGCTCTCAAACCTTTACGTGGCTTGACTTCTAAATGTCATGCTCCTGACATACGAATATTGTTTTAAATACCAGCAAACTACGCTGTGTACGTCCCCTTCCGAAAATCCTTTAGTGTGTTAAAGCATTATAGTAAGGTTCACGCTGAACCCCACTTGAAAAGCTGGTGTATGTTTAACATACGTCAGTCCTCGTCTAATTGCTTGTTTAATGCGTCGGCAATACCTACCCAAACGTAAAAGCGTCATAGAATTTGCTAGGTTCACGCTGAACCTTGCAAACTTTGAAACTCGTCCTGGTATTGTCAATAAAGATAACATCATTTAAACCGACGCTATTTTTTTGCTGGTGACAATGTGTCACTAACAAATTTCCGTTCAATGGACACTTTAAAAGGAGGTAGATTAAACATACCCCCTTTTGTCAGCTTGACCATTGCAAATAAAAAAAGACGCTCTCAATTTAAGAGAAAAACGCCTTGTCGATTGCTTCCGTGAGTTCTTTCGCTGTTGGCTTCGAATACCGACGAGTAGTATTAATATCAGAATGACCTGCGAGTTCTGCGACCGTCGCAATATCAATCCCTTTGCGAACAAGGACGGAACAGTATGAGTGGCGAAGCTGATGGGGATATGTTCCGAGCTTTTTTAATAAATGCTGAACGCTTCTGACGCTTATACGCTTTCTATAATTGGAGAGGAATAAAGCTGGGTTATTATCCTCTCGTTCTTCCAGATACTCTGTTAAATATAAACGAGCTTCACCTGGAAGTGGCACAGTTCGGGCAACGTTTCCTTTACCGTTGCGAACCTTTAGCGAACCGCTCCTTGTACTTATGGTAATGTCCTCACGATTAAGAGCAACGAGTTCAGACACCCTCACGCCTGTATATAAAAGCGTATAGACGATAGCGGTGTCACGTGGGTTATTCTTACGCTCAACCTTGCGAAGTAAATTATTAAGTTCGTTACACTCTAAACACTTCGGAGCGATATGTTGAACCTTGCGGACTTCTGGTAATCTAATATTATCTGTAATTTCTAGACGCTTGATAAACTTCGCAAACACTCTAATAGTTGAAAATGTTTTATTCAGCGTCGTTGCTGTCCTTCCTTCTGCTTCCAGGTATGTAATATAACTCTGTATATCAAAACGAGTTAATGCGTTTAAGCTGCCGCCCTTATCGTTGAGGTAACGACTAAATGCTTCTATAACTTGACGGTATGTTTTCGCGGTCAATTCAGCCTTACCTTTGTCACGTTGAGCTTCGACGAACCTTTCGATAATATTAATTGGCGTGATTTCTGCGACACTTTTCTTCAACGTTATCCCCTCCGTTTATGCTTGTTTCACACCTCAATTATATCATAAAGTGACGTAGAATTCGATTTCTACGACAGTATTATATGTAACGTTTTCATGGCATATCAAGATTATAAAAGAGGGTACGGCATGGGGGAGGGGGTATCTCTCTCTCACATCAAGCAATAAAACAAAACATACTGTTTTTTCTATAAAGTTGACTTATGAAGGACTAGCGAGAGCGAAGCGAGAACAGCGTCGCCTTCCAACTTCCCCACACATGACACCTACACGTCAATCCTTCGAGAAAGAAACGCTCTCACGTTAATTTTGAGCGTCTGAACAGGTAATCGACGCAGGTACAACGCTTACCTGCGTGGCAATCCATACCCTGTAAGGCTCGCAGGATAGCGTTAAAAAGGGGTATGTATTTTACTAATTATATATTTAAACGCGGCATATCGCCATTTTGAGGGTGTGGCATGGCTTCCGTGAGGAGAATACTTTATGGACTCTAACGAATTAAGCTGGACATAACCGAAAGGTTAGCGTCACAAGTTGAAACTCTATTAAATGAGGGGTGGTTCAAGAAATCGACCTTCCCGAAACTGAAAACCACATATAAAAATTTTTAAAATTTTCCCGAACCTCGGCGAGCAATTGCTGGGGTTCTTTTTACAGGTTTCTAGAAAACCTTGATTTTGTTCACTCCAGGCTATTCCTGACCCTAACTATAGTAGTAATACATAGTATTTTATCGGCGAACTATACAGGCTTCGAGTGTTTTTAGTATAATAATGGAAAAAGGAGGGTGATTTTTATGAGTTGGGAAAATATTAAATCGGATATTTTCACTCTGACAGGCGTTATACACGATAAGAATGCTGATAAATTATTTGTTAGTCTACTTCAAGAAATCGAACGGAAGGATATCGATATTAAAAGGTGGATTAATATCGGGGAAATTACTGAACTGATACCGAGAGGCACTGCTGGAGTTAATAACTACGCCACCTATGGTTATTCCTTAATGAGTATGCTTGGCGGTCAGAACCATAGGGACTATTTTCTGTTTGACACCGAGGGATTAAGGGACGAATTTACAGCGATATGTAGTAACACCCATGACAGGGATAATTACCTTTGGAAAAAGTTATATTTAAACGAGAAAGTTTGCATTAATCCGAAATATATAAAGTCCTCTTAAAGTAGAGTGTTTTTTCTATCAAAAAAGCACCATTCTAACGAGAAGAACGGTGCTTTTTTATTTGTATAACCAGCGTGACTGCAATAGACCTGCCTCTACCTGGAACTCGCAAGCTAGAAAGCAACATGAAAAGGGATGCAACTATGCACCTATTAAAATTCAATTATAATTTATTTTCACTTCTGCTACTTATCACCAAATTTGTATAATTCATCAATCAAACTTAATTGCTCTTGTTTTAAATAATCTACGTATTGGTTATATAACTTTTCAAAATCCGATTGGTATTTCTTTTTATTTTCATTCAATATATCCTTAAACTCTTGGCAAATGTCCTTTGACTTCAATTCATCTTCATCAAATTCCTCTGTTTTTTTAAATAATTCGTCTCTGTTTAAAATTGCTTTTATTTTGATTTTAGGCTCTGATTTCTGCGTTTTAAAAATCTTCATCTCGGCTTCGGCAATGTCAAGTCGTTCAGATAATCTTTCATACTCACTTCCAATTAGTTCAATAATATTCATAGAATTTTGGAGAAATTTCTTTTCAATATCACTACTAATATTTCGGGAACTTGCAAAAAATTCAATATTTTTATAACACTCAATTAGTTTTTGTGGATATGAAGTAAAAGCTTTATTCATTAGCATCTCTTGAAAACCTTTATCCTCAAGCGCATCAAGTAAAATAACATTTTTAATAGTTTCTGCTTTACGGTATATGTTCTCATATTTTTCATCTAAAAAGATTTTTCTATTATTTGCTATTGTCATATGTCGTTGAAATTTTTCGGATTTCCTATTTTGATTATTGGTAAAAATTATAGTCGCAACTACAGCTATTATAGTTGAAACCGAACCAAATATCGTTCCATAAAATATAAGAGCTTCACCCGCACTCCATTCCGCTACAAACAGGTCTTTTGATGCATTTGTTTTGAAAATGAAATTGATTATTAATGGAAATATTCCAAGTGCAACTATACCTGCAAGCAACCATACCCACCATTTACCAAACCAAGGTCTATTAGAAGAATAAGCTTTTTTAAAATTGTTGTGCATGGTTGTTCACTCCAAATATATTAAATGTAACTTCACATACTTATTAGTTATTTTTAAAGATTAACTGATTGGCTTTTCATATTTCTAAAAATTTATAATTCTGCAACATTATGAGCCAGTAAAAAACTAGGGTTCTATTTCTGTCCTTTATTAACGAAACATTTAGCTTCCCGTTCAGTTAGGCTTCCATTGCGGTTGAAGGTAACAGTTTTATGCCCGAAGTTTGAAGTAAATATCATTCTGTAAATCATATTTTTCGGCAATCAATCTACAGTAATTTAAAATAGCATTAGCACTTAAATTGGTCTCAATAAAGATATTTTCTTTAAATTGAAATGGTGAGTTCATGCCTTCGTGATTGTTTGAAATGATACGCTTATCTCTACCTTCAAAATCTTTATGTTTAACAAAAGAATTAAAGAGTTGAGAATCTAATTCGTATAATTGATTGCATAGTTCCTTTAAGAAATCCTTCCATGAGTTAACACTATATTCTGTATCTAATATTATTATCTGTCTTGGTTTTTCGCCGGTTACATTTACATTATCCATAATGTTATAGTCCGTATCATAATCTATACTATTTTCTTTAGAAGCATCATTATATTTTCCTGGCAAGTTCCACACTAAAACAGCTGTCTCAAATAAAATTTCTGCTCGTGTTTTAATAGTACTATCATTCCAAATATCATAATCTTTTAAATTTCTATTTAAAGATATATTTGAATTTAGTAGAATGTTCTTTTTTTCTGAAAACCTCTTATTTGATAATTCTGGATTATAACCTGATAATGTCAAATTTCCTATTGTATGTAAAAATTCATTATATATTTCTTCGTATCTTTTTCCCAAATCTAATTGCCAATTTGGCGTTAATTTTTGCGGCATAATATGCTCGACTGTTATATCCTCATTAAGATTGATAACTTCTTTATTATTATGTTTTTCCACTTGAACCAAAGTATATCGGTCTATTTTTGTTTTGTACAAATCCTTTGATATAAAGGCTCTTTTAAATTCCTCATTACGAGGGAACACACCACTTCCAGATTTCGTAGCCAATATTTCTACCACCGCATCATAATAAGATTCATTAGTTAACATTAATTTTGCTAAATCATTCGCTAAATGTGCAAATATTTTACTTAACGCATTAGTAGGGTACTCACAAATTATTCGTCTGTAAAGATAAGATAATATTATTCGTAGGATTTTCTCGGTATTATCTATTTCCATTTTTTTATAGGTAAAACAGTCTTCAAAAATATATATTAAGGCAGGATAAGTAACTGTTGACTTAATTTGTTGCAATTGCTGTAATAGATCATTAAGATTTTGATACGGACTGTTGCAATTTATTAGCCATGAATAATATTCTGCATATGTAACTAATTCTTCTAATATACCCTCTTCATCATATTGCTTATTTTCCCTAACATAATCTTTAAAAGTAATATACACTTTATCTTTAGTTGGAATAGAACCATTTTTCATCGTCAGATAATCACGGACGAAGTCTGAAATAATCGCATTAGGTAAGTAGTCCTCTATTTTTAACCAATAATTTTTATATAATCGCTTTTGTTCCTCATATTCATGATTCATTAAAAGAAAATTCCTTATTAAATCTGCCTGTGTTAGAGAGAGTCCAGTTGAATTTAAACTTTCAAATATTAGTTGAGGATTTTCTGATTTTTTATCTTTATCTAACGCAATATAAACTATCTCAACATTATTTAGAGCATTATAAAGAGTTTTAGGAGAACAGTTAGAGTTTGCAATTAATTGCCTAAATAAATAATAGTTTCTAATAATATTTGAGTTATTGGGAGTAGCATTGTTTTGCATAACATTATCATAAGCTCGCATATCACTTTCAATAGGTTTTAGTTTTATTCGAAGTGTTTCAGGTGCTCTTTTGTTTATTAAATATGTCTCAAATATATCTTCTTTAAGGTCAAAATCCTCTAATAGGTCATGTAACGCCTTTATTAAGAGCATAATACTTGTTATCCTCTGTTGACCATCAATAACTATAAATTCCATAAAATTTGGTTGTGCTGAACCAACTACATAAACTATTGTTCCTAAAAAATGTTGTGCTTCGAAATTTTTGGAAGCTATTTGCTCAATGTCAAAAAATAGCCTACGACAATGTTCTTCTTTCCAGTCATAGTTTCTCTGATATACTGGTATATTAAAAGTCCTCTTACTTGAGCCGATGAACTCTAACAATTTTATTTTATTAGCTTCCACAAAGAAATCCCCCTCTTTTTACCAAAATTATATTTTGCCTACCGATTTTTGTTAAAATAGCCAAGAAAGTATTGTTAACATATTTTACAATTCGACCCAATACCACATAACCCTTTTCTTGGTAATCAAAAATATATAAAAATACGGAGAATATAAAGTTCCCTCAAAAATCTTTTTTTCAATTTGGACTAATCTTAAATACTCCTTGACATAGCACCCCTAATGACATTAGAATATCATTTTCAATACACCGCGCAGCATAGGTTGCTAATTTAGTTCCTTTGTCGGGGTCAAAGGTATTAATTCCCTTAATGAGACCAATTGTACCTATAGAAATTAAGTCATCTGTGTCTTCATTAGTCCCATCAAATTTTTTTGTAATATGGGCAACTAATCGCAAATTATGCTTAATTAAAATGCTTCGTGCTTCTTCATCGCCATTACGGAAAAGACCAAGATATTTTGTTTCATCTTCTTCTGTTAACGGTTGAGGAAAAGCGTTGTTGGTGATGTAGGAGATAAATAGAAGGATGCTTCGCACTAAGGTGGTAGTTAAAGCGGCGAGACTTTCAATTGACATAAAAAAACCCACCTCCGATAAGATAACTCATTTTTAATCATATGTATCGGAGAAAAAATTGTGCGTGTCCTGAAAATATTTCTAATTAAAAGGGACAGGGAAATTTTCCCTGTCCCATCTTCTTAATTTATTAACTCGCCTTAGTATCGCTATTTTCTGATTTGGGATCAGCTTTAGTATCACTATTTTCTGATTTAATATCAGTTGCCTTATTCCCGCTTTTTTCCGATTTAGTATTAATTAAACTAGCTTTATTATCGGTTGAATAAAACCCTGAGCCTTTTAATATTATATTGACATTTTTACCTATCAGCCTTTTAATAGGGTTTTCACAAGTTGGGCACTGATTAAGAGCCTTTTCTTTTATACTTTGTGTAACCTGAAATTTGCCGCATTCTTCGCATCTATAATCATAGATAGGCAACTTATTCACCTCCATTATTATGTCTACACAAAGACTGTTATAAAGCAAATTAAAGAATTTGTCAAGGGGCGTATTTTCTAAAACAGTATATATATACCTTAAATGCTATTATAAAAGGTTTTTGGAGAAATATGACGAAACTAAAAATAATCTTATAAAATTTAAGGAGGTCTGTATGAAAAAAGTCAACATATTTTATTTAATATTTATCCTATTTTTTCTAATCCCATTACTGCCAAAAGCACTTATTGCTCAAGAAGCTGATAAATCAATTAGTGTAACCGTTGATGGTGCACCCGTTTCCTTTGATGTCCAACCTGTAAGTAAAAATAACCGGACATTGGTTCCTTTTAGGGCTTTAGCCGAGGCACTGGATATAAACGTTGACTGGAATAGTTCTAACCAAAAAATTATAGCTACAAATAGTTCCACTATTATTGATTTACAAATCGGCAATAAAAATGCCCTAAATAATAATCAACCAATAGAATTAGATATGGAACCAATATTATTAAATGGCCGAGCATTAGTTCCTTTAAGATTTTTTAGTGAAGCATTTGGCTGTGAAGTTTCCTGGGATCCCATTTTAAGCAAGGTGTCTATCTTATCTGCCCTTAAAGAAATTAAGGTAATTGGCTTTTATGCATTAGGAGATAAAAATACCAGCAGTTGGACTAATCTATTTCAAGCCCCTTATCCTCAATCAACAGCAGGTAATACAGATTTAATAAAAAATTTAGCTCTTGGCTGGTATAGTTTAGACCGTAATGGTAATATTTTGACCCATAGCACAACAGGCTGGCAAAGACCAAGTTCTTGGGAAATGGTCCTTCTAAACGCCAGACAATATGGTTTAAAATCAGAAATGGTTATTCATGTCACAGATAAAGATAGCACTATCTCTAATTTTATTGCCAATAATACAGCTATTGATAACCTGCTTAATCAGATTTTAGGAGAGGCCAGACTTTATTCCGGTGTGAATTTGGATTTTGAAGGTCTAGGTTGGAATGAGAGTAATGAAGAATTGGCCTTAACCAAAACAAATTTTACTAACTTTATTACCAAACTATCTCAACATTTAAAAATGGCTAACCTTAAACTAACCTTAACACTTCATGCCCCTAATAGTGCTTATAAAGGATATGATTTTCAAGCATTAGGTCAGATTGCCGATGAAATCATTATTATGGCCTATGATTATGGGCAAAATCCTGAACCTCTAAGCCTTGTTGGGCAGGCTATTGAGATGGCTCTAAACCAGGTTCCGTCTGATAAATTAGTTCTAGGCATTTCCTTGCCTAATGAAACACCGGAAAGCATCAAAGATAAGATTACCCTTGCTAAAAATAAAAGGCTAAAAGGAATAGCCCTCTGGAGATTGGGTTTAATATCAGAGGAAATGTTTAAGACTATGAGGACAACCCTAAACTCCCAATTTATGCATATCCGCTAAAAAAGCTTGGCCTACGTCAAACCTTAGTAAAGGTGAAGACTAAGAAAGGCGCGGTTTAATAGGGAAACTTGTTGAACCATACCCTAAACCGATACGGAAAAGCAATAGAGAGGCGCTGTCCCACAAGGGATAACGTCTCTCTCTTTACTAATTCTTTGGTCGTACGAAGACCCTCTCATAAGCATTGTCTGCAGTTGCTTTATCCGAACAAATCGCTGTGGGTTCCGGTGCGGGTGAGAGTCAAAACGAGTATGTCATCCTCAACCTTATATATGAGCAACCAGTCCGGTGTGACGTGACATTCCCGATGCTTTGACCAAACGCCGCTCAACGCATGATCTCTATGCTTTTCAGCAAGAGGCTCGCCTGATGCCAGCGTTTGAATAACTGCCGTAAGAAGGCGCATATCATAGCCTCTGCGCTGGACATATTTCAGATCACGCTTAAAGCGACTGGTTGACTTCACTTCATACATCGGACAAAAGCTCCTTCATCATCTGATCGACATCAGTATAGCCTTTAACCGAAGGATCGCGGCTGATACGATCAGCCTCTTCCATGGCGGCAATTGTCTCGGTATTCGGAATCTCAAGAGCAATGTCAAACGGAATTCTCTGCTGACGCACGGCCTGACGCAGGAAAATATTGAAGGCCGTCGTCATGTTCATTCCGAGCTCAGAGAAAAGCTGCTCAGCCTGTTTTTTTAATTCGACATCCATACGAATGCTTATATTCGTCGTGTCGGCCATAATATCATCAACTCCTTTGCTTTAGTATATTCAATATATCGCAAAATATGTGCATTGTAAATACATTGCACAAGAATATAATATAAAACCTGGTATAAATGCTTAAAGCGAAACCGAGAAAACAAAATAGGCGACATAGAAAAGCAGAAAGCCAGCCATCAAAATCACTCTTTTTTTGGCGTTCTACCATGGTTCAAACAGTATACAAAAAGAAAGCCGCCTAAAGGCCGTCCTTTTTTTTATTCGACTATATTTAAAACTCGTTCTAATATTTCTTTAAAGATTGGACCTGCATGATATCCCCCTTGAAGATCTCCTTTAGTAAGGCCTTCGATTTCTTCAATCAAAACAGCAACAGCATATTTGGGCTTTTCAATAGGAGCATAACCGGTATACCAAGCCATATATTCCCCTAATTCGTTGGCTTGAGGAGTTCCTGTTTTCCCGGCGGAGCCATAACCTTCAATCCAGGCTCTTCGGCCTGATCCCCGCTGATTAGTTGCTGTTAAAACTTCTTTTAATTTTTGTGCAGTATCTCTACTATATATCTGTTTGTATTCGGGAATCTCAATGTAGTTTTCCATTATTTGCTTATTCCTCATTGCCATTACTAAGCGACTCTTCCAGGGGTCCATTATTTCCTGATGATAGCCATCCCTGGCAATTGTAGCCATCATATTTGCAATTTCTAAAGGCGTTACCTCGAAAATCTCTTGTCCGATAATACCGTGGGCAATAGCTGCGGATGAATCAAAAGTTTTATTTTCAATAGGATTAAACCCAAACTTTTCTATGATAAATTCTTCTAGTACTTGACGCCCTAAACTTAAGCCGACTTGGACAAACGTCACATTACAGGACTGCTCCATAGCTTGTGAAAAAGTTATTTCACCATGTTCCCTAGGACATTTTACACGAAAGTCAGAAGATGAACCGGTACAGATAAATTTTGTATCCAAAGTAACCACACCTTTTTCTAAAGCTGCAGCAGCAGTAATAACCTTAAAAATAGAGCCGGGATATACTTTATAATCAATGGTTCGCTCTATTTGGTTATCCTTAAAACCCATTGTATTGTCCAGATTGTTTTGATCATAAATAGGTCTAGTTGCACCAGCTAAAATATTTCCGGTATCTATGTCTAGGACAACAACACTGCCTTTTATAATACTATTTTCAACTAATACATCTTCTGCTATTTTTTGAATTCTACTATCAATGGTTAAAAATATATCTGTCCTCTTTTCATCTTTCCCCAGATCTATTAGTCGAAATCCTAAACCATTTAGTATACTATTTCTGGCATCTGTTATTGGTGTTATTATTTTTTCCGTTCTACTTCCTTTGAGTAAAGCATCAAAACGACCTTCTATTCCTGTCATACCTTGAGGTTCATGACCATTTTCCTTAAAACCCATATAGCCAATTAAATGAACAGCCAATGAATCTAGTCCATAGCGTGATTTATAAGGTAAAATCGCAATACCCGGTTCATTCCACGCAGAAACTTTTGAGAGGAAATCTATATTATTCTCTACCCGAATAATAAATGGTTCAGGATAAATTTTTGTATTATTTTTAAAATAGGGTTTAATTGCTTTATCAGAAAGGCTTATTTGCGGCAATTCCATCTTTAGCCTTGCTAATAATCCTTCGGGCTCCGAGACAAATTTAGGGAAAATTACAACCGTTGGGCGATAGGTAGCATCTGTTAAAGATATACCATTACGGTCTAAAATTTCACCCCGAACATATTCTTCAGCTGAAAACTGTTTGGTTCTTATTTCTAAAGACTTAGAAGCATATGTAGGTCCCATGATTATTTGCTCATAAAAAGCTTTTCCGATAATACCCATAATTAAAATAGTAAAGATTATAATTAATACTCTCAACCTGCTTTGCAAGCAAAACCCTCCAATTGATAATCATCCTAATTAATATCCTTACCGTTTTTTCTCTTGATAAACAAAAATAAGTCCTGAATCAGGACTTATTTTTGTAAATTCCATAAAAATCAATAATCTATTCTTCTTTTTCGAACATTTCCTTTCCAACGCCACAATCAGGGCAAACCCAGTCATCACCAATTTCCTCAAATGCTGTACCCGGTTCAACCCCATTATCAGGATCACCTATTTCGGGATCATACACATAACCACACACGGTGCAAACCCATTTTTCCATAAAAAAACCTCCTCGTATATAAAATATTAACAAAAGTAATATACACATTTCCCGATAAATCTAAACAATAGTTTCTAGTTTTGGGAATTTTTTTACTTCTAAACTGAGAGAAACTATAAAAAAACAATTTTTTTTGGAAAGTTGTAAAGTATACCTAATACATCAATCTTAGTTTCCGGAGTAACTGTTAAAGCAATTAAACCTTCCTGCCTATTTAAGGTAGTAACAACTGCCAAGCCATCATAGCCTTCAAATATTTTATTTATATATGAAATGTCTCGGGGTTCGACCTGAATAAGTATTTTTAAAGGATTATTCATCTATTTTTTCCCTTCTTAATAAATCATAGGGGAAAACTCTTTCTTTGACAGGTATTTTAACAATTTGTCTAGGGTGGGGTGCGGCTTCTATTTGATTGCCCTCAGAATCAACAATTTCTTCTATTATTTGACTAAAATCATTATCCTGGGGTCCAAAAAATTCAACCTTATCCCTTATCTGAAAGCGGTTTCTTTGTTCAATAGTTGCTATTTGGCTTTTTTCATCATAATCCAAAACAACCCCAATAAAATCATAGGGCCTGATATAGCTGGAACTAGTTAAAGTGGCAGCACTATCCCCTGGCTTTCCGAAATAAAATCCAGTTGTATAGGGTCTATGACTTACTTTTTCTAGTTCGTCACGCCAATAATTAAAATCAAGCTTTTCATGACCCGGTCTTAAATAATAATCAATAACTCTTCGATAAGCTCTAATTACCGTTGCTGAATAATATAAACTTTTCATGCGCCCTTCAATTTTAAAGCTATCAATACCAGCATCAACCAATAATTCCATATTTTCAAATAAACAAAGGTCTTGGGAATTAAAAACATATGTACCCCGATCATCTTCAATTACAGGGTAATACTCACCCGGTCTTTTTTCTTCTACTAAATTATAATTCCATCGGCAGGCTTGCGCACATTCACCCCGGTTGGCATCCCTGTCAGCCATATAGTTGCTTAGAAGGCAGCGACCAGAGTAAGAAATACACATAGCACCATGAATAAAAGCTTCTATTTCCACAGGAACTCTTTTTTTAATATCTTTAATTTCTTCTAAAGACAACTCGCGAGCTAAAACTATCCGCTCAATCCCCTGTTCATACCAGAATTGGGCACCCGCCCAATTAACATTATTAGCCTGTGTACTTAGATGTAAAGGCATAAGAGGTACAATTTCTTTAGCAATTTTTATTACACCAGGATCAGCACAAATAATAGCATCAACGCCTATTTTTTGCAGACTATCTAAATAGTCAGGCAAGTCTTTTAAATCTTCATTATGAGGAAAGATATTAACAGTTATGTATACTTTTACTCCATGTTTATGGGCAATTTTAACACCCTCTTTTATTTCTTCCAGGCCAAAATTGCCGGCAAATGCCCTTAACCCAAAATTTTTACCGCCCAGATATACGGCATCAGCTCCATATATACAGGCAAATTTTAATTTTTCAAGATTTCCGGCAGGAGCTAATAACTCCGTTTTTTTCATATTCATCACCCTTTTTTCCAAATAAGAGCTACTCCATCACCTAAGGGAACTATACTGTTAATAAAATCAGGATTATCTTTCAGGTCTTCCAAAAAATTCCTCATTCTATAAACCATAGTCTTCTTTCTGCGCTCGGGATAATTTAAATCAATAACCCAACCATTTAATAATACATTATCAGCAACTAATAAGCCTCCCGGTTTTAGAAGCTTTGCACATAAATTAAGAAACTCTGGATATTGACCCTTGGCTGCATCTAGAAAGATAAAATCAAATTGATCTGATAAGTTCTTAACTATAATTTTAGCATCTCCATTTATTGCGATAATTTTATCAGCTACTCCCGCTTTTGCAAAATTTTCTTGAGCTAATGCAAACCTTCGGGGCAAAAGCTCAATGGTGGTAAGCTTTGCACCACAATTAAGCCCTCTAGCCATACAAATTGTCGAATAGCCAATAGCTGTACCAACTTCTAGAATCTTATTCGGCTTTGTTAGATTTACGAGGAGATTTAATAATTGTCCTACCTCTGCTTCCACAATAGAAATATGATGCTCTTGGGCATATTTTTCTACTTCTAATAATAATTCATCTCTTTCAGGTAATAATGATTTTAAAAAATATTGTAGTTTATCATTTAATACATCTTTCATTAAGACACCATCCGCCTAATTGGTATAATAATAGGGGTGACCAAGTCACCCCTATTATTATACCTTAAAAAGCATCATTTAATAGCCTAATTTTCTCTTGTTTTCTATATGTTGGTTATGAGTTTTAGCAAAAACATGTTCCCCGCTGCCATCCTTTTTAGCAACAAAATAAAAATATTTGCTTTCACCAGGTTGATGGACAGCCTCTAACGATGCTTTACCCGGACTGCCTATCGGGCCAGGAGGTAAGCCTTTATATTTATAAGTATTATAGGGGGAGTCTATCTCTAAATCACTATACAAAACCCTGGTTTTTCTTTCTGGGAAAATATATTGCAGGGTGGCATCACTATCCAGTTTCATCCCGATTCTTAACCTATTTAAAAAGACTGAAGCAATTAAAGGTCTATCTATATCAACCAAGGATTCCAATTCTACCAAAGAAGCCAAAATTATTACATCTCTTTTATTTAAACCGCTAGTATTCTCCGGCAGTTTATTATATACCTGTTCAAAACGCTTGAGCATCATTTCAACAATTTGTTTTTCTGACATTCCTTTAGGAATAAGGTACGTGTCAGGAAACAAATATCCTTCTAATCGCTTTTCACCCTTTGGTATATCTTCTAGAAAATCGAATTGGCTAAATGAATCTTCTTCAATAACCCTCCAAAATTCCTTTTCATCTACTAAATCTTTGGCAATTAAAACATCGGCAATTTGTTTTAGAGTATACCCTTCTGGAATGGTAAATTTTTGGGTGATAATCTGTCCTTCTAAAAGCCTGTCCACTATTTCTTTCATAGTCATACTAGGACTTAGCGTGTAATCTCCGGCTTTTAATTTTCCATCCATTTTATTCATGCGGACATATAGTTGAAAATACTTGGGGTTGTTGACTATTTGTTCCTTTGCTAATATTTGGGCAATAGCTGAAGTAGATAGACCCTGTTTAATATTTATATTATATGTGTTAGAGTCCTCGGGATTATTCGGTCCGAAAATGTTATTAAATATAAGCCAGATTACTAAAAATACTATTAATAACAAAGTTGTTAATAAGACCAGAATTTTTTTAGGCTTATTGACCAACCTTTGGGCATTGATATTCATCACTACTCCCCTTTTAACTATGATAAGTTATTATACTATATATAAATAGTAAAATCTATGGATCGAAAATCCATAGATTTTTAGCTTTTAATTATATTTATTAATGCTTGGCTGTAAGAATTATTTTATTCACTGGTGGATAATAATCCCTGGTCAGAATTTCCTGCATTAGAATATTTTTTTTATTATCCCTAATTATTCTTTCTACCCTAACAATATAACCTTGTGCACCTTGCTGTTCAACTATAATTTGGCCAATTAAAAGATCTGGCTTATTTTTAAAAATAGTTTCAGGCGTAAATGTTTTTTCCACTATGCTAATGATTTCAACTTCTTGATCCTCCTGTATTGCACCAAAAATTTTCATCGTTAAAGCACCTTGACCAACATAGGTTTTAAAGAAAATATAACCTTGAGTATTATTTAAAAACTTTAAATCTTTTAATCCGTATACAACTGCTGCATCCATACCTTTAGGGACATATCGAATTGGTAATGAATGTGGGTGTCGCTCAGTTACTAACAAATTAGCTCTCAATAAAACATTATAGAGGGTAGAAGACACCTGACAAACACCACCGCCAATACCCTCCACAAACTGATTGTTTAAAATGATGGGAGCATCATTATATCCTGCTTCCTTTGTTCTTGGCCCCACTATTTCGTTAAAGGAGAACTCTTCTCCAGGTTCCAAGAGAAACTCATCAAGGGCCTGGGCAGCCTTCTTAATATTTTGGGAACGATTTTTTTTCTGAGGATTAAACCATGTTGTAAACTGTCCTAGCAAGGTTTCAACGTTCATTTTTCTAATATCTTCAGAGGTAAGCTTAGCTTTTATTTCCTTAGTTTTAATCACAACATTCAGAGGACCTTGCAGCTTTAAATTAGTCTCTAATTGGTTAAGGATACTTTCCAGATCAATACCGATACCGGAAATATCGGGAATAATTATTACTTTATTTTGTGAGTTTATAGTTATCCTAGCTTCTTGGGGGTCTTTAACTAAGCTTTTTGTTAATCTTATAATGTTCTCTACAGCTATCCGGTGATTAATCTGTAACTTCAAAGGGATATTATGTTTTTCTCTTTTAATCTTTAATATATCCCACCATCTTTTTAAAAATAAACCTTTATTTCCCTTGTCTAATCCTTCTAGGATTGCCTTTTCTAAATCTATTTCTAAGCCCATCTCTTGATAACTAGTTATCCATACTTGTTTTCTATCGGGGCTAATAACTATTATGTTCTGATTTAAAATTTCCTTAATAAAAGGAGTGAGTTTTTCCTTAGCCTGTAAATCAGTAAGACCAGCCACATCATAACCCTGGATTAAAATGCCGTCGATAAATACCGGTTCTTGGGGAGATGAAAAAAGTGGTATCATAAAAAAAAAGAGCATTATTATCAATAGTTTATTTTTCATAATTATCACCTGAAGGAATTTAATTCATTAATGCATATTCGGATTTAAACAAATTAGCACAAAAAGGTCAAAAAAATCCACCGGTTCTACCGGTGGATAAATTTACTCATCATCCTCAATCATTTCTTGCCAAGCATCAGCAACCTTTTCCCATTCTTCATCATTTTCAATATCATATAAGATATCTTCGCCATTTTCATCTTTACCAATCTTTAAGATAATTGCTTCATCTGACTCTTCGTCTTCCTCTTCCATGGGCGAGAGAATAGCATATTGCTCACCCTCAACCTCTATCGAATCAACCAAAGCAAATTCATGTTCTTTTCCTTCTTCATCAACCAACGTAACTATTCCTAATTCCTCATTGTCATGTTCATGATTGTTGTTTTTTTCCATATAAATACACCCCTTTCTAAAAGCTATTGCCATTTTAAATCTAAATGGTAAGGTTTGTCAACTGATTTCCTATATAGCATTATAACCAGAATTCTACTGTTTCAGACGGTCTAGATAATTTTGCAATATTACCGCTGCCGCTAACTTATCTACTACAGTTTTTCTTTTTTTTCTGGAAACATCACCGGATATTAATGCTCTTTCTACTGTAACAGTACTTAGTCGTTCATCAATATAGATAATTTTAACTTCTTTTGCTTTAAGTAAATCTTCAACAAATTCTTTAACCTTTTCTACTTGGGGGCCTAAGGTGCCATTCATATTTTTAGGAAGTCCTACAACTAATTCTTCTATCTCAAATTTTTCTAAAAGCTCACATAAATAGGAAATATCCTTTTCTAACTTCGTTCTATTTAAGGTTTCTAAGCTCTGAGCCGTTATCATTAGAGGATCACTAACAGCGATACCTATTCTTCTGTCTCCGATATCCAAACCCATTACACGCATAACAATACCACCTTCCATTAATTATTTAAAACGGTTACACCGTTTTGTACCTACAGAACCTACAGTGCTACAGTGCTACAGAAAAACATTAAACACTATGAACAATAAACATATTATTTAGAATATCAACCAAAGACCATAATCCGAGACTACTGAAAAAGTCGAGGATCGTGTCATTCTGAAAGAAACGAAGTGAAATGAAGAATCTCTAAAGCCGCTTAAATACTTAGATCCTTCGCTACGCTCAGGATGACAATCTTGGCTATTTCTTTTACTAGTCACCAGTCACCAGTCACTAGTCACCAGTCACTAGTAACTAACCACTAGCCACTTCTTATATAATTTTAATACAAAAATTAGGACAAAACGCACCGCAATAGCCACAAAGCACACAATTATTTCTATCTACCAGAACCCGTCCTTCTACTATCTTTAGAGCTTTGTGAGAACATTTTAAAACACACTGACCGCAGGCTTCACAATAATCCTCGATATGCAATTTCCGTTTTTTTGCACTTATACTCGCCAAATATTGGGCCTTCGGTATTTCGCCTTTTAATAATGCTATATTGGTTTTTACTTCGGCAATAGATTGCATGCCAACTGCAACTGCATCTAATTCCGGTCTCTTAAAGGCCCAAATAAGAGCAGTCGTTGCCTCACTAATTAGATTACCTCCTCCAATGGGTTTCATGCCATATATTCCTTTACCAATTTTTTTGGCCTTTTGTAACAGTTCCAGCATTTTGTCAATATTACCATCAAGTATGCCCAAACCTCTATAATTTACTATAGGATGGATTATTTCAATCTCCGAAAACTCTAATGCAGCTTCTACACCTTTGATAGTATGAGTTGATAGTCCCACTGCTCTTATTTTACCCTTAGTCTTGGCTTCCAACAAATATTCTAAGGCTTCATAATGCCCTTTAACTGTAAGTATACTTTCTTGTTCGTGTAAGAGAAAAATATCTATAACATCTCTATTGAGTTCCCTTCTTGCCTTTTCTAAGCTTGCTGCCATCATTTTTTTAGTATGACTGTATGATTTTGTAGCAACTATTAAATTTTTATTTAGTTTTTCCTGTGCTTTTTTTATATATGAGTAGGTTTGATATAATTCAGCAGTATCAATAAAATTAACGCCTAAGTTTACAGCCTTTTCAATAATTTGTACCCCTTCATCAATAGCTAAATTAGCCTGTAAGGGTCCTAATGTTAAAGAACCAAAGCACAGCTTGGAAACATGTATACCTGTATTACCCAAATATTCATATTGCATTTTCTTATCACCTTCTCCGCACAGATGAAAACCCCACCTTATGGCGGGGTTTATATTACTTTGTGGATAAATAGCTTTTCACTAACTCTTCCAAAAGCTCATCCCGTTCTAATTTTCTAATGAGATTTCGAGCATCTTGGTAACTAGTTATATAGGCCGGATCACCAGAAAGCAGGTAACCTACAATTTGATTGATAGGATTGTATCCCTTCTCCTTCAAGGCCTCATAGACATTCATTAAAATGTCCTTGGCGTTAATCTCTTCATCATTATTAATTTTAAAATACATGGTACGATCTAGGTCTAGTGACATCCAGATCACTCCCTTATAAATCTATTTAGCCATGTTTTCAGCCATGTTATATATTTAGAATTCGCTATAAAACCAAAATATCCTTTAAAGTATACCCAAAAAAGTGTTATTGTAACTTTTGGTTTATCAAAACTTCTACATATTTTAAAGCCTCAGTGAGTTTTTCGGGGTCTTTGCCTCCGGCTTGTGCCATATCAGCTCTACCGCCGCCGCCTCCGCCAGTTTTTTTAGCAACTTCACGGATAATATTACCCGCGTGAATACCTTTAGCTACAACATCTTTAGTAGCTGCTGCAACTAAATTTACTTTATCATCAGTTTTTGAACCCAGAACTACAATACCTGAGCCTAATTTATCTCTAAACATATCGGACATTGAGCGCAGATTATCCATGTCTTTTGCATTAACCTCTGCACTTAACACCTTAATACCTTTTATTTCATAAACATTATTCAAAAGTTTACCAACTTGTTGTTTTTGAGATTCAAGACTCAGTATTTCTATTTGTTTTTCATATTCCTTCAATTGAACTAATATCTGTTCTACTCTTAATACCAAATCTTTAGAATTGGTTTTTAATAAATCAGTTACTTGTTCGAGCTGCATTTCATTTTCTCTAACTAATTTTAAGGCGGCATTTCCAGTTACAGCCTCAATTCTTCTTATACCTGCAGCAACGGCACCCTCACTGGCTATTTTAAATAAGCCAATAAAGCTGGTATTAGATACATGGGTGCCTCCACAAAGTTCCATACTATAATTTCCTGCCTGCACACAGCGAACTTGTTCTCCGTACTTTTCGCCAAAAAGGGCTGCAGCACCTAATCTCTTTGCTTCTTCCAAGCTGGTTTCAAAGTAATGTACTGGGTGGGCAGCTAGTATTTCAGAATTTACTCTATCTTCAATTTGTTGTAATTCATTGGCATTAACAGAACTAAAGTGGGTAAAGTCAAACCGAAGCCGATTAGAATCTACAAATGAACCGGCTTGATTTACATGCTCTCCTAAAATTCCTCTTAAAGCTTTGTGCAGTAAATGGGTCGCCGTATGATTCCGGGCAATTGCATTTCTATTTTCGCTTATTACTTGAACTTGTACGTGTTGGTTCTCGTTAATTGTTCCTTGAACAAATCCCTCATGGACAATTTTCCCGTCAGGAAGTTTATGGGTCTTTTCAACTTTAATTTGTCCATCAGGCCCTTTAATTATCCCGGTATCAGCTACCTGTCCGCCACCTTCCGGATAAAAGGATGTCTTATCTAAAACCACAAAAACTTTTTTCCCATCACTTTCATGGGCAACCTTTTTACCATCGGAAATTATTCCTAGTAAAATGGCTTCATTTTGCAAAGTATCATAACCTACGAATTGGGATTTAGGAAGATCTGCTAATTGTTCGCTAACTGTTATAGCTAAGTCCCAGGCCCGCACATCTTTTTGGGCTCCTCTAGCCCTTTCCCGCTGCTGTTCCATAGCCTTATTAAAGCCTTCTTTATTAACAGATAAGCCCTCCTCTTCAGCTATATCCTCTGTTAAATCCAAGGGAAAGCCATAGGTATCATAAAGGGTGAAAGCCTCTTCTCCGGATATTTCCAAACGGCCCTCTTTTTTAATTCTTGCCACCATTTCGGTTACCAGTTTAATACCTTCGTTTAAAGTCTCTTGGAACCTTTCTTCTTCTACCCGAATTACTTTTTGTACATATTCTAGCTTCTCGCTTAATTCCGGATAAGTATCTATCATTAAATCTTTAACAACCGGACTCATGAGGTATAAAAAGGATTGATCAATTCCTAATACTTTTCCAAAACGTACCGCCCGGCGTAGTATCCTTCTTAGAACATAACCCCTTCCTTCATTGCCTGGAATTACACCATCACTAATTAAAAAAGTACAAGAACGGGCATGGTCAGCAATAACCCTAAACGGAAACCCTTGCTGGTCAGAATAATAGCTCTTACCACTTATTTTTTCCACTTCATTTATTAAAGGTTTTAATAAATCGGTTTCATAATTACTGCTTACATTTTGGACAACAGAAGCAATTCTTTCTAACCCCATACCAGTATCTATACTTGGTCTAGGCAATGGATTCATAGTACCATTTTCATCTCGATTATACTGCATAAATACTAAATTCCATATCTCAAGCCAACGGTCGCAATCACACTCTCCTATTGCACAGGTGGATGCAGTACATCTTTTCTCTTCTCCCCGGTCAATTAGTATTTCACTGCAAGGGCCACAAGGTCCTGTATCACCCATTGCCCAAAAATTATCCTTTTCACCTAAACGTATAATCCTTTCTTTTGGCACTGGTGTTAGCTCCTGCCAAAGATGAAAAGCTTCGTCATCATCTTGATAAATAGTTATATATAGCTTGTCCCCAGGCAAACCAACTTCTTTTGTGAGAAATTCCCAAGCAAAGATAATAGCATCACTTTTAAAATAATCTCCAAAGGAAAAGTTTCCCAACATCTCAAAAAAAGTATGGTGTCTTGCTGTCCTGCCTACAGTATCCAAATCATTATGTTTACCACCGGCCCTGACGCATTTTTGTGATGTTACAGCCCTTACATAAGGTCTTTTTTCTAGTCCTACAAAAACATCTTTAAACTGATTCATTCCAGCGTTAGTAAACAATAAGGTAGGGTCATTATGGGGTACTAAGGAAGAACTAGAAACATGGTTATGACCTTTGCTCTCAAAATAATTAATAAACTTTTTCCTTAACTCTTTTCCAGATAACATGTAATTTCCTCCTTTTTTACTCACGGGTCTAGCTTACGCGTCTGACAGCTACTTATGGGTCTAGCTTTTGGGTCTGACAATTACTTATGGGTCTAGCTTTTGCGTCTGACAATTACTTATGGGTCTAGCTTTTGCGTCTGACAATTACTTATGGGTCTAGCTTTTGCGTCTGACAATTACTTATGGGTCTAGCTTTTGCGTCTGACACAAGCCTGTTTAAGCAAGTGTCAGACGCAATATCTCAACCCCGAAGTATTGTCAGACGCAATATGTTCACTCCGAAGTATTGTCCGACCCAAAATATTTACCAAGGAGTAATTGTCAGACGCAATATTTCAACCCAGGAGTATATCAGACCAAATATGTTGGCCCAGAAGATAAAAAAAATCCCCATCCCCTTGCAGGGACGAGGAGTTCCTCGCGGTACCACCCTGTTACCGATAAATACCGGTCAACTCATTAGCAAAATGCATAGCCCATTAACGAGGGCCAATCGTCCAATCTCTTGGCAATTCTCAGGATGGGCCTGGATTCTAGTAATACCGGGAAGATTGCAGCAGGTTCTTCCCTCTCTGGAGGTGTTAACTAAATCCATCTAATCCTTCAGCGAAATAATATGTAAATTTAATTGAATTAATTATACAAAGTTAAGTTTTAATTGTCAAACATCAAAGTTCCATTGTTTTCTTGATTATAAAAGTTAATATCACTTTCAAGATACCAGTCAATGGTATCGCAAAAATCATCCCTAAAATACCAAATAAATGTCCTCCCGCAAGTAAGGCCAAAATTATTATCAAAGGATGCAAACCAATACTTTTACCTAAAATTTTTGGAGTTATAATATTACCTTCTATCTGTTGGATTGTAACCATAATTATGAAAACATAAATTGCCATTTTTTTAGACTGAAGTAAGGCTAAAGCTACAGCAGGTATTATACCAAATAATGGTCCAAAATACGGGATGATATTAAAAACTCCTGCAATGAGTCCTAAAACTAGCGCAAACTCCATGCCCACTAAGGATAAACCAATAGTTGTCAAACCTCCAACAAGGAAGGCAACAATTAGATGTCCACGCAAAAAACTTTTTAGAATTCTATCCATTTGCTGCCCAATAATAATAATATCTTTACGTGCTACAACAGGTATCAGTTTTAAAAAATATTCCTTTATTTCATCAGAGTCCTTTAAAAGATAGAACGCTAAAATCGGTGCCAAGATAATATCAAATATTTTCGTGAAAAAATAAACAAAACCTTGAGCTGCACTTTTAAAAATTGCTATCAAAAAGTTTTCTGCTTGTTCTATAGTATCATCTGTAATAACTCTTATGCTTTCAGGTATATCAATCTTACTGTAATTATTTTGCCATATTTTTATATATTCTTGAATCTGTTTGGCATATAGAGGAATTGTATCTGCAAATTTATTTAGTTCAAGAATTATTCTGGGAAATCCATAAATAATTCCGGCAGAAATGATTAAAATTAAAGAAGCATAAATAATTAATATCCCCCAAATTCGGCTGATGCGCTTTTTTTCAAACCAATCAACTAATGGGTCTAGTACGTATGCTAAAAAAAATGCAATAAAAAAGGGCGTAGTTATCGGCCAAGCCAATATGATAAGATATAATAATAAAATAAATAAAATTATCAATATAATTATTCGTATTAATTTTATTTGTTCGGTCTTAATCATTTTCATACCCCATGTGTATTTTTACCTCTAAAAGCTCAGCGCTAAAGCTTATTATTGCGCTTATCTAAATGCTAAAAAAGCAGCCTACGCTGCTTATTTTTTCTTGATAAGATTTGTTACATCTTTTGTTACTTCTCCTACTATTTTAGAAGCTCTGCCGGATATTTTTTTTGTTTTACCCATTAAACTTTTCCTTTGCGGCTTAAAATTTCCATTGATCATCAATCCAACCATTCCACCTATTAGACTACCGAGCATAATTCCGTTCAAAAAACGCCGCACTGTTTTACACCTCCCTTCTTTAAATTAAAGTGGCATCAATATCAGCCATCTCTAGTTCTTCTAAGGTACCATCTTCTGCAATATCATAGACTTTTATTTGATTCCCCAAACTGCTGTACTCTACAAAACACTCCCAGCAATAAAACTGATCTGACCCTACTTTCCCCACTGCTCTGCTATTACATATCGGGCAATATTGCTGCATTTATTTTCCTCTCCCTTATTCTTCTTTAATTATAACCGCATCTTCCCCATATGTAATAATCTGGGGAACAGTAAGTAAGCTTCTTCCAGAGACCAAATCCTTTAATAATCCATCAGAAACCTCATATCCTAATATCTTACCTGAATTATCTTCTACTAATATATCTCCTATCGTACCAAGATATTTTCCACCTTCAGTCATTATGGGAGTACCAATAATATAGCCCGGTAAAAAATTAGGAGGATTAACAGGGTCTTTATACTTTTCTAAGATTAAATCAAGGTCATCAATTTCTACTATGACAGCATCCTTGCCAAAATTCTTCACCTTACCCAAAGGCAGAAGTTTATTTTCACAAAGAAATCCATGCAGTATATCATTATCTGCATTCAAAACGACATCTTTAATTGTAGCTAATTGTCTACCTGAGGTTAGGTCAATAACGGGAAGATTAATTAGATCCGAAACTTTTCGCAAAGGTTCCTAACCTCCTTAGATATTGTCGTTTTATAGTATTGCCAGAAAAAAAAGAAAACATGCGCTCTCGCACATGTTAAATGCCTTTAACTATTGTTCCGCCACCTACAACATAATCACCTTGATAATAAACCACAGCCTGACCAGGAGTTATTGCCCGCTGGGCTTCTACAAATTCGACTAAAACTTCTTCCTTATTTAGTGGCTTAAGTATAGCTTTAGCAGGCTTGGCAGAATACCTAATTTTAGCCTCAACTTGGATCTCATCATGTAAATCTTCAAACAGAATATAATTATTTTGACAGGCTATTAACTTTCCTTGAAAAACTTCATTGTCTTTGCCAATAATAACTGCATTTTTTTCTACATCAATTTTCACAACATATACTGGATAACCTAAAGCTAAACCCAAGCCCTTTCTTTGACCTATTGTATAATTGGGCAATCCCTCATGGGTTCCTATCCAATTGCCTTGGGTGTCTAAAAAAGGTCCTGGTCTAAAATGCTCTTGACCAACTCTGTTTTCAATAAAATTTTTATAGTTATTGTCTGTAACAAAGCATATTTCCTGACTATCAGGTTTGTTAGCCACCCTTAATTCAATTGAAGCGGCAATTTCTCTTATTTGTGGTTTTGCATAGTTTCCTAAGGGTAATAGGGTGTGGGCCATCTGTTCTTGAGTAAAATTATATAAGGCATATGTCTGATCTTTCATTGTATCCACAGCCTTTTTTAACACAAATCTCTTTTTAGTATTATCATAAAGTAATTTTGCATAATGACCTGTTGCAATATAATCCGCCCCTAATTGTTTCGCTTTAGTCAAAAACCCTTCAAACTTGATCTTTTTATTACATGCAATACAAGGATTAGGTGTTCTTCCTTGCAAATATTCATTAGTAAAATAATCTATTACTTCAATTTCAAATAAGTCCCTAAAATTCATCACATAAAAAGGGATTCCCAATTTATCAGCAACCCTGCGGGCGTCATTTACAGCTGATAAGGAACAACAGCCTCCTACCCTTTCCTCATCATGTTCAACAGGCCAAATCTGCATTGTTACACCGATTACATCATACCCTTGTTCTTTTAGGAGATATGCAGCTACTGAGCTATCCACACCTCCACTCATCCCAACTACAACCGTACCCTTAGAAGACATCCATTTACACCAACCTTTACTTGCTTTTATAGTCTTCAATAGCTTTATGAAGAGCATCGGCTGCTAAATTGGAGCAGTGCATTTTAGCTGGTGGCAATCCACCTAAAGCTTCAGCTACAGCTTTGTTTGTTACTTCTAAAGCTTCATCAATAGTTTTTCCTTTGACCATTTCAGTAACCATGCTGCTTGTTGCAATTGCGGCTCCACACCCAAAGGTCTTAAACTTTATATCTTTTATTTTATTATCTTCAACATCTAGATATATCCTCATAATATCACCGCATTTAGCATTTCCTACTTCCCCAATACCGCTAGCCTTGTCAATCTCTCCTACATTTCTAGGATTAGAAAAATGGTCCATTACTTTGTCAGTGTACATTTAGAACACTCCTCTCTATTCTCTATCTGCATTGAATTAAACAAAGGTGACATACTTCTAAGCTTTTCCACTATCTCCGGTAATACTTCTAGGACATAATCAATATCTCCTTCTGTATTGATCTTACCTAATGTTAACCTTAATGAGCCGTGGGCTATTTCGTGGCAAATACCCATAGCCATTAAAACATGGGATGGATCTAATGAACCCGAAGTACAAGCAGAACCACTTGATGCAGCTATTCCTTTCATATCTAGCATTAGTAGTAAACTTTCTCCTTCAATGTATCGCAAGCTGACATTAACATGACCAGGTAGTCTCTTAGTACGACTACCGTTTAATTGGGATTCGGGAATTTTTTCCAAAATGCCATCTATTAATTTATCTCTGAGCATAGTCAATCTAATACTTTCAGCTTCCATTTCTTTTCCTGCTAACTCTGCTGCTAAACCAAACCCTACAATGCCTGGTACATTTTCTGTTCCAGGACGGCGTTTCCGCTCTTGTGAACCACCAAAAAACAGCGGTGATAGTTTAATACCTTTGCGCAGATATAGACATCCTATACCTTTAGGAGCATATATTTTATGACCTGAAGCTGAAAGAAGGTCAATATTCATCTCATTAACGTCAATAGGAATTTTACCAAAACTTTGTACTGCATCAACATGCAAAATAATATTCTTTTCTTTAGCTATTTGTCCCACTTCTTTTATTGGCAGGATAGTTCCTACTTCATTATTCACATGCATAATTGTAATTAAAATTGTATCTTCCCTAATTGCATTTTTTAGTTGGTTTAAATCAATATTTGCATCATCACTTACAGGTAAATATGTGACTTCAAAGCCTTGTTTTTCTAAATAATGGCAAGTATCTAAAACAGCATGATGTTCAATTTGAGTAGTAATTATATGCTTACCCTTATCACGGTTAGCCATTACTGTCCCAATAATAGCCATATTATCAGCTTCTGTCCCACCACTGGTAAAAAAAATTTCTTCAGGTTTAGCTTTAATTAGACTAGCAATCTGCTCTCGGGCATTTTCTACTCCTTTTCTAGCATCTCTTCCATAAGCATGGACACTAGAAGCATTCCCAAAAGTTTCTGTGAAATATCCTGTAACCAATTGTGCTACTTCAGACCGAACTGGTGTTGTTGCACTATGGTCCATATACACTCTACGCATAAAATCCTCTCCTAACTTAGATATAATACATATAACTTTGTTCTTGAAGGTTTTTTGATTCTTCCAGCATATCTTTTAATGTAATAGAATCCAACACCTGAGCTACACTATCCCTAACCTTAGCCCAGATATTTCTGGTTATACAAAAATCAGCGTTTTCACAGTGCTCAGGTTCATCTTCATTAACACAATCAACCGGAGCAATAGGTCCCTCTAAAACACGGATAATATCACCAACTGTAATTGTTTCTGGTGACTTACTTAATATATACCCACCCTGCGCTCCTCTTACACTTTTAACTAAACCCGCTTTTCTTAAAACTGCAATTAGCTGCTCTAAATAATGCTCCGAGATATTATTCCTCCGTGCTATATTATTTAAAGGAATAGGCCCACTTCCATAATTTTGGGCTAAATCAAACATGGCTTTTACCCCATACCTACCTTTGGTTGATAGCTTCACTATATCACCTCAACTTATTTCCTACTGATTTGCTCGGCTTTCTTTTTTAGATTATCATAGGACTTATGCTCTGGTCAATAAAATTGCCGAGTTATTTACTCTGTTTTTTTATCATATTTAAATAAATTATTTTTATACAGTTCTTGTTCCCTACCTTCTCCTGAAGGAACATAGTATTTTTTATCAGATAAACCATCAGGTAAATACTGTTGTTCTACATAATGACCTGGATAATCATGGGGATACAAATAACCCTTGCCATGTCCTAACATATGGGCCCCCTTATAGTGGCTATCCCGCAAATGCTGTGGTACTGGTCCAATAACTCCTTTTTTTACATCATTTAAAGCTTCATCTATGCCTCTTAGAACAGAATTGCTTTTAGGGGCAACTGCAATATACAAAGCAGCCTGAGCTAAGACAAGTCTACCTTCAGGAAGACCAATAAAATTTAAAGCTTGAGCCGCATTTTGAGCTATGATTAATGCTTGAGGATCAGCAAGGCCTATATCCTCTGCTGCATGAATTACAATCCTTCTGGCTATAAAACGGGGATCTTCTCCAGCATCGAGCATTCGTGCCAGATAGTGAAGGGTAGCATGGGGATCAGAACCCCGCATACTTTTTATAAAAGCAGAAATGACATCATAGTGTTGATCACCTGTTTTGTCATATAAAACAGCCGGTCTTTGAATAGATTCTTCAACGGTTTCTAAATTAATCTTCCTAATACCTTTATGATCAGGCTGAGTTGAAAGGACAGCTAGTTCTAATCCGTTTAAAGCTATTCTGGCATCACCCTGAGCATAATGAGCTAAATGCTCTAATGCCTCTTCTGATACCTCAATTTTATAATTTCCTAAACCCTTTTCTTTATCCTCAATGCTTCTTTTGATTAATATCCTGATATTTTTTTCCGATAAAGGGGTTAGCCCAAAGATTAATGACCTAGATAATAGAGCAGAATTAATACTGAAATATGGGTTTTCCGTAGTCGCACCAATTAAAATTATAACTCCGCTTTCTACAACAGGTAATAGTACATCTTGCTGTGCTTTATTAAAACGATGAATTTCGTCAACAAAGACTATTGTAGTTTTTTGATACATACCTAATCTTTCTTCAGCTTCAACAATAAGTTTTCTGATGTCTTGTACTCCTGCAGTTACTGCATTAATTTTAGTGAAGTGCCCTTTAGTTACAGAAGCAATAACACTAGCAATTGTTGTTTTTCCTGAGCCTGGCGGTCCATGGAAAATTATAGAGCTTAACCTATCACTCTCAATTGCCCTTCGTAAAAGCTTACCAGGTGCTAATAAGTGTTCTTGACCTTCAAGTTCATCTAAAGTTTTAGGTCTCATCCGATCTGCTAGGGGTGAGACTTTTTTTAAATGTTCATCTTTTAGTGTGCTAAATATATCCATATTATATCACCAACCATAAGTTTCTTATAGAAACTGTTTTCTAATTTGGCATAATTTCTGTTATTACCTGGATAGTGAAATCAATGTCTTGAGGAGTAACATCTCTATGGGTGACAAATCTTAATCTTCGCTCATCTACACTGTTTACTAATATACCCTTATTTTTAAGTAATTTTACACAATCTTGAACATTTGCTTTAGAATTATCTATCTCCACCATAACAATGTTTGTCTGTACTGAATCCATTTCTATCTTTATACCGGAAAGCTCATTTAGTGCTTGCGCTAATTTCCTAGCCTGTATGTGGTCCTCTTCTAATCTTTCCACCAAATTTTCCAGGGCGTAGATTCCAGCTGCTGCCAAAATACCAGCCTGTCTTAGGCCTCCACCTAGCATTTTCCGATATTTCCGAGCACGTTCAATAAATTTCCTAGTTCCTACCAACATACTCCCTACAGGAGCTCCTAATCCTTTTGATAAACAAAACATTACTGAATCAGCATTTTTTACAAGTTCTTGCACAGGAATTTTCAAATATACAGCAGCATTGAAAATCCTTGCTCCATCTATATGAACTTTCAGACCATTATTTTTGGCAAATTCAGATAAATTGTCTATTTCTTCCAAGGTATAAACAGTACCTCCCCCAAAGTTACTGCTATTTTCCAGACAAAGTAAAGTGCCTTGAGGATAATGGATATTCTCCGGCTTAATAGCTTCTTTTAATTGGGATAAGGATATTTTTCCATTGATACCTATAATAGTATTAGGCATCACTCCTGCCAGCATAGCTATTCCCCCTACCTCAAAAGCATAAATATGGGCGCTTTTTTCCAAAATAATCTCATCGCCACGAGAAGTAGAAGCTAAAACTGCCAACTGGTTACCCATTGTTCCACTAGCAACAAAGAGCGCGGCCTCTTTCCCTAACTTTTGTGCTGCTAAGCTTTCTAACTTAAGCACCGTAGGATCTTCACCATAAACATCATCTCCGACTTCTGCTTCAGCCATTAATTTACGCATAATATCACATGGTTTAGTAACTGTATCGCTTCTTAAATCAATATATCTATTCATTTCTTTCCCAGCTCCTTGTATTTTATCACCTTTAAATTCGTTAAAAGCTTGATGGATTCCTGCATTTATAGTTACTAGTTACTGGTGACTAGTTGTTAGTTGTTAGTCAGAGCGTGTGACCATGAAGGTCTAGCTTTCTTGATGTGTGATCGTGTTACTTGCCACCAATTAAGGGAATTAGCTATTGAGTTAAGATGAAATACAAAAAAGGGTCAATAATGACCCTTTTCGTCTTATCCTTTACCGGTGACTAGTCACTAGTCACCGGTCACTAGTCTTACCAGTCACTATGCGTTGGGGACATTCCTGTCTTGCAGTAAATCAGAAGCTCCCGCAGGTGTGTCCCCCTCCTCTTTACAGTGCCTGTTCAATAGCTTTAGATAACTCGCCTTTAGGACGGAAACCAACAATCCGGTTTTGTTCTTTACCATCTTTGAATATTATTAAAGTTGGTATACTCATTACACCATATTCCTGAGCAGTTTTACCATACTCATCAACATTTAATTTACCAATTTTTGCTTTGCCAGCAAAATCCCCCGCTAATTCTTCTACTACAGGTGTAATCATTTTGCATGGTCCACACCATGCTGCCCAAAAATCTACTAATACAGGTTCTTTTGCTTTTAGTACCTCATCTTGAAAATTTTCATCAGTAAAAGTAATTAAATTCGCCATACTACTAACCTCCTAATATAATTTGAAATTTATTATTTAATGAAGCTTGTCAATACTTGCATAAGCTCCTTTACAACATCCTCTTGGGTTTTATTAGACTCCCTAGAGGATGTTAGGCACTCATTTGCATGATTTTCAAATATTAATGTTCCCGTCTTATTTATAGCAGCTTTTACTGCTGCTATTTGGATAAGAACATCAACACAGCAGGCATCACGCTCAATCATTTTTTGAATGCCTTTAAGCTGCCCCTCTATTCTCCGTAGTCTTTTTAAAATGTTGCTTTTTTCATCATTTATCATTTCTACCAACTCCAAAATACCTAGTAGGGGTATCTACGTATGATTATAATTATTCAGGTAGAAGATGTCAATTAGTATTTAAAAATTCTTTAGTTAAATATTTAATAAATCACTAATTACTTGACCGGCTATGATTAAACCTGCTGTAGGAGGAACATAAGAAATACTTCCGGGCATCTCCCGCTTACCGGAGCTGTTATCCAATTTAACTTTATCTGGTTTAATAATAGGATCAGGTGAATATACAACCTTTACACCATTATGTATTCCTCTTAATCTCAATTCTTTTCTTATTACTTTTGCTAAGGGGCAAACTCTAGTTTCCCCTATGTCTACAACCTGGAAATTTTTATTGCTTAATTTATTAGCTGCCCCCATGCTTGATATTATGGGTATCCCATGTTTTATAGAATGTTCAATAATAGCTAGTTTTCCCGTGATATTATCAATTGCATCAACAATATAATTATATTGTCCCAATAATAAGTCATTAATATTATCCGGTGTGCAAAAAAATTTTTCTGCCTTAATTTGAGCTTCAGGATTTATGTCATTTAATCTCTGTTGCATTATGTTGACCTTCGCTTTACCTATAGTTGAAGTTAACGCATGAATTTGCCTATTTATATTGGTGACATCAATAACATCATGATCAATAATAGTCAAGGTTCCGATTCCTGCTCTAATTAACGCTTCAGCTGTATATGAGCCAACACCACCTACACCAAATACTGCCACATGGGAGCTTTTTAAAGTCTCAAAACCTTCTTCACCTATTAAAAGCTTTGTTCTATTAAAAATTTGAGACATCCTTCGCCACCTCTTAATTTTCTTAGTTTATTAATTTCAAATTTATTAAAAAAAATACGCAGTTAATAACTGCGTTTTAATACCCCACATATGCCGTGATGCCGGAGTTTTGAACCTGCTCCCGGAGGTGGGTGCCCTCCTGATTGTTTCGTAAGTCCCCCGATGGGCATATACTACACAGCCAGAGTTAGGCTCCCAATGTTTAAGTGTTGGCTCAAAACTACCGAATCGCCCCACGAACACCGTAGGGAGTTATAGTCTATTTCTTAACAATATGTTATCATAAACAACGGCTCTCTTCAAGTTTCCAAAGGTGTTATTTATTATTTGCCCGTTTGGAATCTAACATTATGTGCAGTTCCTTTAGCTGCTTAAGATTTACTTCAGAAGGAGCATCTGTCATCATATCTGCAGCACTTTGGGTTTTAGGGAAAGGAATCACGTCCCTAATAGTATCCTTACCCGCCATTAACATTAACAGTCGATCAATCCCAAAAGCTATACCTCCATGGGGAGGTGTACCATACTCAAAAGCCTCTAATAAATATCCAAACTTTTGGTTTGCTTCTTCAGATGATAAACCAAGTAAATCAAACATCTTCTCCTGCACTTCCCGTTGGAATATTCTAATACTTCCCCCACCAATTTCCACACCATTTAAAATCATATCATAAGCTTGAGCCCTAATCTTATCAGGCTTACTTTCCATCAGTTCCAGATCATCAATTACCGGTGAAGTAAAAGGATGGTGCATAGCAAAATACCTTTTTTCCTCTTCATCCCATTCCAATAATGGAAAATCTACAACCCATAAGAAGTTTAACTCTTCAGAGTTAATTAAATTTAATCTGTTACCTAATTCTAAGCGCAGGTGGCCTAGGCTATCATTTACAACCTTTTGCTTATCAGCTACAAACAATAGTAAGTCCCCGGATTCTGCTTTTAACTTTTGCAAAAGTGCATTTATCTCTTCATTAGTAAAAAATTTAGCAATTGGTGATTTAATACCTTCTTCCGTTATGATTATATACGCTAAGCCCTTTGCACCAAAAATATTAGCATATTTAGTTAAGTCATCAATTTCTTTGCGGGAATATCCTGCACAGCCTTTTGCATTAATCCCTTTGACCTTACCACCATTTTTAGCAGTTTCGGTGAAAACTTTAAACTGCGAGTTTCCCACAAGCTCAGTAACATCCTCTAATTCCATGCCAAAACGAAGGTCGGGCTTATCTGAACCATAACGTTCCATTGCCTCAACATACGCCAATCTATTAAAGGGAGTCCTTATTTCTTTATTTAAAGTCTCTTTAAATACATAGGCAATCATTTTTTCCATCAGAGTTAATATATCATCTCTTTGGATAAACGACATCTCTATATCTAATTGTGTAAATTCAGGCTGCCGGTCAGCCCTTAAATCCTCATCTCTAAAGCAACGGGCAATCTGAAAGTATTTTTCCATGCCTGCTACCATAAGTAACTGTTTGAAAATTTGCGGTGATTGAGGCAAAGCAAAGAATTTACCCTCATGGATACGACTAGGTACTAAATAGTCCCTAGCTCCTTCAGGTGTACTCTTGGTTAAAATAGGTGTTTCTATTTCTAAAAAATCATATTTGTCTAAGAAATCTCGGATAGCCTTAACGGTTTTATGTCGCAATATTATATTCTTTTGCATTTCTGGTCTTCTCAGATCAAGATATCTATATTTTAACCTAATTAATTCATCGGCATCTAATTCATCGGCTATATAAAAGGGTGGGGTTTTAGCTTTATTTAAAATAACTAGCTCCTTAGCTATAACTTCAATATAACCGCTTGCAATATTGGGATTTATCATGCCCTCAGGACGTAATATTACTTCTCCCCTTACAGCAATTACAAATTCTGAACGAATCTTTTCTGCTGACGCAAAAGCTTCATTTTCGATTTCTGGACTAAATACAACTTGGACTATACCAGAACGATCCCTTAAATCAACAAATATTAATCCACCGTGGTCACGGCGTTTTTGGACCCAGCCCATTACTACTACTTCACTGCCAACATCATTTTTACTGATATCATTTGAATTATGAGTACGTTTTAAATGTTGTGCACCATTAATCATTCTTAAGTAAGCCCCTCTCTAAATAGCTTAATATGTCATCAATAGGTATTTCTTTTTGTTCACTTGTTGCCATTTCTTTAACAATTATCTTATTATTAGCTAATTCTTCTTCACCTAAGATAAGGGTAAATTTTACATCAAACCTATCTGCTGCTTTCATTTGGGCCTTAAGACTCTTTTCAAAGTAATCTTTCTCTGTACTAATGCCCTTTTTCCTTAATTCCATAGCCAGCCTAAAAGATAACTCCTGGGCTTTGGGACTTGTTACTGCAATATATATTTCCGGATTAGACAAGAGACCGGTTAAATTAACCTTCTCGTTATTTAATGTTAGGAGAAGCCGTTCAAGTCCCATAGCAAAGCCTATTCCCGGCATAGGCTTTCCACCACATTGCTCAATTAACCCATTATAGCGCCCCCCGCCGCAGATAGCACTTTGTGCACCTATACCCTGTACTAGTATTTCAAAAGCTGTATGTGTATAATAGTCTAATCCTCGAACTAGTTTGGGATCAACTAAATAGTTCACTTCTAATATTTCAAGGTAATTCAAGACCTGTTGAAAATGACCTTTGCACTCAGAGCAGGCTGAACTTTCGGTAGTGGGTGCACTAATACTTATTTCCTGACAGGTGGAATTTTTACAATCTAATATCCGCAATGGGTTTTTAGCCATCCTATCCTGACAAGTGTTACATAGCTTGTCTTTTTTATCTTCAAAATATTTAAGTAAATTCACATGATGCTGAGGCCGACATTCCGGACAACCTACAGTATTGATATGAACTTTTATGCCTGATAAACCTAATTTCTCCAAGTAAGTACAGGCCAAGCCAATAACTTCCGCATCAACACTAGGATGATGGGAGCCAAATACTTCGACTCCATACTGGTGAAACTGCCGATACCTGCCAGCCTGTGGTCTATCATATCTAAACATAGGACCAATGTAATACATTTTTGTTGGCTGTGGTTCAGCGAAAAGTTTATTTTCTAAAAAGGCTCTAACAGTCGAGGCCGTTCCTTCCGGCCTTAAAGTAATATTTCTTTTGCCCCGATCAAAAAAGGAGTACATTTCTTTTTCAACAATATCAGTAGTCTCCCCTACTCCCCTGAGAAATAGTTCTGTATGTTCAAATATAGGAGTGCGAATCTCCTGATAACCAAAATCCCTACTTACTTTTCTAGCCTCATTTTCTATAAATTGCCACTTCTCAACCTCTCCGGGTAAAATATCATTTGTTCCCCTTGGACGAGTAGTTAACATGTCTTACTCACTCCTTTAAATTTAACTAATCAACTGTTTACTTAATTATTGGCATAAAAAAAACTCGAACCCAAAAAGACTTTTGGGACGAGACTTACCCGCGGTGCCACCCAATTTGGGCATACTTATTATGCCCCAACTTATTCACATTTAACGATGCCCCGGATGCATATGCATCAACTCCAAGGTGTTCTTTCAATAGGCTTTTTTAAAAACTGTTCTCAATCACGACAGTTTATCCCTGTTAGAAACAATCCTATTTACTCGCCTTTTCATAGTTATTACCTTTATTTACATTATTCTAGCCAAGGCCTAGTATTTTGTCAACTTTAGTTTTTATTATTTCGTCTATCCTTTGGCAATAAATAATTAAATCTTTGGGATTATATGTATTAATGAGGGTCCAATCTCGGGTGTCAACAATTTTAGAGCCGGCTCCTACACCAAGCCCCCAAATAGTCTGTCTCTCCTCTATCATCTGTATATTATAAATACACGGTTGTTCACCTAAGCTATAGCCAATATTTTCTTGGTTTCCTAAAATTTGTTTTTGCCTGTATAAATAGTAGGGTAAATATCCATTATCCTTACACCAATCCTCAGTAAATGCAAACATTTTATCCAACTGGTTATCTAAATAGGGTTCAGTTTGTCCCTTTAGTTTCGCTGTTCTTTTAATAGCTAACGCATGCAGAGTCAAGTTTTCTGGTTTTAGATACCCAATTTTCCCTAAAGTATATTTAATGTTTTGTAATCCTTCATCAGGTAATCCAATAATCAGATCCATATTGATATTCTTAAATCCTATATTACGGGCCATATTAAATTTTTCAAGAATATCCTGGGGGGAATGGTTTCTGCCAATTTTTTGTAAGGTCTTTGCCCACATGGTCTGAGGGTTAATGCTAATCCTATTTACATTATAGTTCAATAATAAAGTCAGTTTTTCCTCATCAATAGTATCTGGCCGGCCTGCTTCAAAGGTATATTCTATTGTATCTTGGGAGAAAAAACTTTCTTTAATACCGTTCAATAAAATTTTTAACTGCTTTAAATTAAGTGTGGTAGGAGTCCCGCCTCCAACATAAATGGTTTGGATTTTAATATCAGATCTTTTAATGGCTTCCCCGACCCCTTTGATCTCTTTTAATAAATACTGCAGGTAATTTTCAACCTCATTAGGCCCAGTCGAAAAGGCGGGGAAAGAACAATAGCTGCATCTTGTAGGACAGAAAGGAATGCTAATATAGATGCTAACTAACTTTTTTGCTTCCTCTGAATTCAGAAGATATTTTCTTTGTAATTGGGTTATCTGAATAAGCTTCTTCGCTTTTTCAGATGCCAATAAGTATCTACCCTGGAGGATTTCTGTAATCTTTTCCTTTGTTAAATCTTGTTCCCAAAAACGATGCACAATTTTTGTTGGCCTAATGCCGGTCAAGATACCCCATGGGCTGGCTTTATACATTAAAACTTCTGTAAATAAACGATAAACAGCTAATTTAATTGTTCTTTTAACCTCGTTTTCGTCGGAACTTTCAAGATCCTCTACTATACTTGGACCAGTACAAAATCCAATAACAACCTCACTATTATCTACTCTTATAAATAGATTATTATCAGTATTATTTTCACCTACTAATTGCTGCCAATGTAATTGGGGTAAAAAAATTCTAATAACATCAAATACTATTCGAGCATATTTTCTACTATCTTGGGTTAAGGAAATAATCATTTTATCCCTGCTTTATTTTAAGAATGGATTAATAGCCTTTTCTTCTCCAATTGTGGAGCTAGGACCGTGACCAGGATATATTTTAACTTCATTTGATAAGTTTATTAGTTTATCCTTTAAGGAATTTGTTAATGTTTTATAATTACCTCCTGGCAGGTCTGTTCTGCCAACTGAACCATTAAATAAGGTATCTCCCGTAAAGCAAATCTTTTTAGTGGTATTTAAAAGGCAAATACAGCCCGGCGTATGCCCCGGAGTATGCAATACTTTTAGTGTAATATTACCAAAACTAATTATATCCCCATCTGTGAGTTCCTTATCTGCTTTTGGTTCAGTTGTCTTCTCCCCCAGATAATGGGAGAGATTCCGGGAGGGGTCTGTTAACATAGCTGCATCTGAAGTATGAATTAAAATTTCTGCTCCTGTGGTTTCTTTAACTTCCTTATTTGCCTTAATGTGATCATGGTGCCCGTGGGTATTTATAATATATTTTATTCTGATTCCTAAGTTAGTAATAGCTTCTACCAGTTTTGCACCTTCATCACCAGGATCTATTACTACTCCCTCCTTTGTATCTGGACAATAAGCTATGTAGCAATTTGTTTCAATTGGTCCTACTATTAGTGTTTTAATCTTCATATCCCTAACCTCCTAAAATATCTTTTTGCTTTCTAAAAGTATAGTTACTGGGCCATCATTAATTATTTCAACCTGCATATATGCTTGAAATACACCCTTTTCCACCTCTATGTTTAATCCTTCTAGATACTGATTGAATTTATTATATAATTCTTCAGCTAATTTAGGATAAGCCGCTTCTGTAAAACTTGGCCGCCTGCCTTTTCGGCAGTCACCATATAGGGTAAATTGAGATACCGATAGAATTTTTCCTTTGATATCCAGTAATGATAAGTTTAATTTATTATTTTCATCTTCAAAAATTCTTAAGTTAGTTATCTTTTCTGCTAAATACTTAGCATCTTCCTCGGTATCGTCATGGGTAATACCTAAGAGCACAACTATGCCCTGATTTATCTTTCCAACAATTTTTTCTTCTACTGATACTGATGCTTTTTTTACCCTTTGGATAACAGCACGCATTATCTCACCTAACTTCTAGTAATTATTAGGAGTTACCCTTCTTACTTCTACAATATCCTTAACTCGTTTTATTTTCACAATTAAAGCATTTAATTGTTCAAGATTGTTAATTTCAATTTTTAAATCAATTACTGCACTACCATTTTTTCTCGCCCGGGCATTTAGAGCATTTATATGAATTTTAGCATCATTAACTATATTAATAACATCCATGGCAAGCTTAGCGCGATCTAAAGCAGAAATAATAATTTCTACCTGGAAAGAAGATTTTTCGGTTTCATCCCAGGCCGCCTCCACCAACCTCTCAGGCTCTTCTCTGATATATAGCTTAACATTAGGACAATCTCCCCTATGGACTGAAACTCCCCTGCCTCTAGTTATATACCCAATTATTTTATCCCCAGGTAAAGGATTGCAGCAGCGAGAAAAGCGGATCATAACATCATCTACGCCCTTTACCCTAACACCTTGAGAGCTTTTTTTTGTATCACCGGTTCTTTTAACCTCTTTAGGAAAACCCAAAGTACTTTCGTCATTTTCAATCTTATAGGATTTGTCATATTCTTCTCTTAGTTTAAATTGCACGTGCAACGGACTAATTGTCCCATCCCCTATGGCAACAAATAAGTCCTCAGCCATACTAAGACCTAGTTTTTTTGCAATATTATTTAATCTCTCTGTTTTGGTATAATAACCAATTTCAAGACTATGTTTTTTTAGTTCTTTTTCTAAGAGTTCCCGGCCCTTTAGGTAATTTTCCTCCCTTTTTTCTCTTTTAAACCATTGTCTAATCCTGTTCTTAGCCTGAGAACTATTGACAATCTTTAACCAATCCCGGCTAGGACCATTGGCTTGTTTTGAGGTTAAAATTTCAACTATATCTCCTGTTTTAAGCTCATACTCTAGGGGGACAATCCTACTGTTGACTTTGCTCCCTATACATCTATGGCCTACTTCTGTATGAACTCGATAGGCAAAATCGATAGGGGTAGAACCAGCCGGAAGTTCAAACACATCACCTTTGGGGGAAAAAACAAAAACAACATCTGAAAACAAATCTATTTTTAAAGTTTCGACAAATTCCTTGGAGTCTTGTAATTCATTTTGCCATTCACTAATCTGCTTCAACCAAGTAAAAGTCTCATCAAATTTAGTTTTTTGTTTAACAGTCTCCTTATAAAGCCAATGGGCAGCAATACCATATTCTGCAGTACGATGCATGTCCCAGGTTCGAATCTGGATTTCAAAGGGTTCACCCCTAGGTCCAATAACGGTAGTATGCAGAGACTGATACATATTGGGTTTAGGCATGGCAATATAATCTTTAAATCTGCCTGGTATGGGCTTCCATAAAGTATGAATAATACCTAAGGTTCCATAACAATCTTTAACACTATCAACTATTATTCTAACTGCAATTAAATCATATATTTCATTAAGGTCTTTATCTTTTTTCTCCATTTTATTATAAATGCTATAAAAATGCTTAGGTCTGCCGCTAATATCAGCTTTAATACCAGCTTGAGACAAATCATTATCCAAAATATGCATAACCTCATTCATATATTCTTCCCGTTCTTTGCGTTTCATAGATATCTTTTCTACAAGATCATAATATTTGTCAGGCTCAAAATAACGGAAAGAGAGGTCTTCTAACTCCCATTTAAATTTAAAAATTCCCAATCTGCTTGCCAGTGGTGCAAAAATTTCTAACGTCTCCTGAGCTATCTCCCTTTGTTTCCAGAAGCTTTGATGTTTTAAAGTCCGCATGTTATGGAGTCGATCCGCTAGCTTGATTAATATAACCCGAACATCTTTTGCCATTGCCAGAAACATCTTGCGGTAATTTTCTACTTGACGCTCTTCTTTTGAGTAATATTCTATTCTACTTAATTTTGTAACTCCATCAACTAATAAAGCTATTTCCTCACCGAATATTTCACGAATCCTTTTGAGCTCAATGTTTGTATCTTCAACAACATCATGTAAGAGTGCGGCTGCAATTGTTGTATCATCTAAACCGAGGTTAGTTAAAATGATACTAACTGCTAAAGGATGGATGATATATGGTTCCCCTGAATTACGCAACTGTCCCTCATGAGCATTTACAGCAAAATCATATGCTTTTTTGATTAACTCAGTATTTGCTTTAGGGTTTAATTTTAATAGTGTTTCCAATAACTCCGTTAGGGACATAACCACCCTCCTTTAATTTAATATTTAATTAATGAAATTATATCATAACCAGCCAAATTATTACTTCCTTCCAAAAAGGAAAGTTCAATAAAGAAACCTAGTCCAACTACTTGTCCCCCTAATTCTTCAATCAAATTGATAGTTGTCTTCATAGTTCCGCCGGTTGCTAATAAATCATCAGCAATAAATACCCTTTGGCCCGGCTTTATGGCATCCTTATGGATTTCCAATTCGTCTTTACCGTATTCTAATTCATATGTGGCACTTATTGTATCTGCAGGAAGCTTCCCTTTTTTTCTAATAGGAACAAAGCCGCACTCCAGCTTGTAAGCCAAAGGACCGCCTATTACAAAACCCCGTGCTTCAGGACCAACAATGATATCGATCTTTTTATCCTTAATTTCTGTGATTAACTGATCTACAGCGTACTTAAAAGCTTTCCCATCTCCTAGGAGTGGGGTAATATCTAAAAAACGAATACCTTCTTTGGGAAAATCCGGAATAACTCTAATATACTCTCTTAAATCCATTCACATCTACTCCCTCAATAGTATAATTTTATAAGGCAATTTGCACATAATCTAAGAATTTGTTTCTTTCCGTAATAGCTTTTTGATATCTTAAGGAACATTCCAGATTTACTTTGGGTTGAGTAGTGGGTAGATAAATGCTTTGAGTTATACCCTCTATTTCACGTTTTATTATATCTAATTCTTCAAGAATATCTAACCAAATTCCAATATTGTTAGCGTGAATACCAACTATTTTATATATATTTGCCCATTGTGCCAATTGGCTATTAGTTATATTTATTGGATTAGTCTTTTCTGTCAGTTTCTTTAGCAAAAGGAAAAATAAAGCTAACTGCTCACGGTTGGGGGAAGTACCCGCTAATAACAACTGGTTTAACTCCCTATCTTGGGAGCCATAAAGCAGATGAATTTTTGTTTCTATATTTGACTGGGCCCAGCCTGCCACATGGTTATGCTCTTCCTGGGAAAAACACATGTGGTAGAAGATTACATTTTTTATATCGGGGATATCCATCCCTAAACTAAATGCACTTGTTGTTACAATAAACTGTATTTTTCCTTCCCTAAGTAAATCCTCAACACTTTGACGATCTTCGTTATTTAAACCAGCGTTATAATACCCAAACTTTTCTTTATACATAGGGAGATCTCTACGCAAATCCGCTGCTAGGTAGTATGACGCGTTTCTACTATTGACATAGATTATACTCTTTTCTCCTGTTCTTACTATGTTTTTTATATATCCAATTTTATCATTAAAGCCTCGTACGTCAATGCAGACTAATTTATCTTGGATAAAAGGGTCAATAACCTTACTTTGTTTATCCTTATTTTCTAGATATTCTTTGATATATATTTCTTGATCATTATCTTCCATTATATACTTTGAACCATTTATAAATAAGTGCTCTAAAAAGTCCTGTTTTATGTATGGATTATCAGGTTGGGTACAAGATTTAATATCTTTTAAAACTAATTGCAGTGTTGTTTTCCCGTTCCAGTTATTTTTATCTAAGGTAAAAGCAATATCTAATGGCTTCTGGGCTGCGGCTAACTCCAAATAACAAGACATATTAAAGCCTATTGCATCCCATAAAGTGTTGCCAGCTTTAATTTTTAACTTTAAGTGCCCCCCATTATTTCCTACCTCTTTATATTCTTTCACTTCACTTCGCCGGTAAACTAAAAGAGGCTCTGAATTGCCGCATCCGAAAGGTTCTAGTTTAGCAATTTCTTCTACCAGGTTAAAGTCTGCCTCTGTAAGATTTATCTCACCATCCAAATTTAAGCTCGGTATATAGTCTTCATCTTTCAGCATTTCGGATGCTAAGTAATTTATACGATTTATAAAATTCTCAATATTTTCTTCTCTTAAGCTTAAGCCAGCAGCTTGGCTATGTCCGCCAAATGATTCCAGTAATTCTTGACAATCAGTCAATGCCTGGTGTAAATCAAAACCGGGAATACTTCGACTAGAGCCTTTGTAAATACCATTTTGTGTTGTTAAAATTATTACCGGCCGATAATACCTATCAACTAAACGGGAAGCAACAATACCAATTACACCTTGATGCCAGTCCTTTCCAGCAAGCACAATAACTTTGTTTTTATTTAAATCCATTAATTCTGCCATTTCAATAGCTTGGCTTGTGATTTTGCCTTCAATATTCTGCCGATTTTGGTTTTCTAAGTTTAACTTATTAGCTAGTTCTCGGGCTTCATCCTCACAATCAGTTAATAATAACTTTACCCCCATTCTCGCATCACCAATACGCCCACAGGCATTAAGCCTGGGTGCTAAAAAGTATCCTATGCTATTGGAAGTTATATTTTTATAATCAATATTAGCACACTCACATAAAGCTCTAATTCCAATCCTTTTTCCTTTAGCAATTTGTTCTAAACCGTATTTAACAATAATCCTATTTTCCCCTGTTAAAGGAACAATATCAGCTATAGTTCCTAATGCCGCTAAATCAAGATAATCTAAAATGTTATTTGAGTTTGTAGTATTATAAAAATTTTCAAGTAAGCCCTGTGCTAGTTTTAATGCTACTCCCACGCCAGATAAATGTTTCCATGTGTAATTTTCTTTTTCTATTTGGGGATTAATAATCAGACAATTTGGTAGTTCATCAGGGGGTTGATGATGGTCAGTTATAATAAAATCCAAACCAAGATCCTTGCCTATCTCTACTTCTTCTTTTGAACTTATTCCGCAATCAACGGTTATTATTAATTGAGCCCCTTTATCTGCTAACATTTTTAATGCTTCTTTATTTAAACCATACCCCTCCTCAATTCGGTCAGGTATGTAATATTCGACCTCTATGCCTAATGTTTTAAAAACATCGGTTAGTAATGCAGTACTTGTAATACCATCGACATCATAATCACCATAAATAACAATTTTTCTATTTTCTTTAACTGCTTTCCTAATTTTTTCTAAAGCTTCAGACATATTGTGTAGTTTCAAGGGGGACACTAGAGAATTTAGTTTAGGTTCTAAAAAGTTTAGCGCCTCGCGATAATTATCGTAACCTCTATTTATTAAGAGCAAAGCTAATGTGGGTGAAATATTTAATTCTTTTACCAAGCTTTCTTGAGTTTTCCATTCTGTTTTTTTAACATTCCATATTTTTCTGTTATCCAAAATCATGCCTCCAATCAAAAAGCAGCCAAGCTACTAAACGGTATTGGTAGCTTGCACTGCTTCTTCCTCAGTCTTATTTTCATTATTAGTTTTTTTCTCTACTTCCACCATAGCTTCTTGATTTAGTTTGTCTTCTAATTCTTTGATTTTTTCACCTTGAAGTTTATTTTTCCCTTCAAGCTCCCTTTGCTTTCGCCAGTAACCGAAATTTTTAAACATACCTACCAAAAATACACATAATGCACCAAGACTTGCTGCACCTAAAATTACTAGAACTAAAGATATATTGAATTCCCACAATAAAAAACTAATTGTTACCATTAATGTATTTTGGACAGCAAAAACTGCTACCAATAATGCAAAAATTAATGCGCCCACAAGATATAATTGCATTTTAAATACACCACCTTCTTTAACTTTAAGTATTCGTTATCTATGCTCATTTTCCTGCTTAGTGCTGTCAGTTCAGCAATATAATAATTAAGTGGTAGAAAAGCACCTAATGATTTCTCATTAGGTGCCAATACAACTATATTATGCCAGTGCCTTTTTTAAAGATTTATTTTTACCTATACGTCTTAAGTCAATCCAAAGAGGACTAGAAAGGAATATTGAAGAATAGGCTCCGCTAGTTATACCTATTAAAAGAGCCAGCACTAAATTCTTTGTTGTTTCTCCTCCGAAGAAAAATAAAGCAAAAAGAACAAACAATGTCGTTACGGAAGTAATAATTGACCTGACCATGGTTTGCATGATACTAGTATTGACCAAGCTAGGCAGTTCATGCTTCTTGCTCTTTTTCATATTTTCCCTGACCCTATCAAAAATAACAATGGTAGCATTAATAGAATAACCAAAGATCGTTAATATTGCAGCAATAAAAGCAACATCTATCTCAATTTGTAAAATAGAGAAAAATGCTAGAGTTACCAAAATATCATGCAGAAGTGCAATAATAGCTGCTACCGCAAACTTAAATTCAAAACGGAAGGTTATATAAACCACCATCAATAAAATTGCAACGCCTAAAGCCAAAAAGCCAGACCTTCTTAACTCTTTACCTATAGTTGGGCCAACTTTTTCACTCCGTTGAATTTCTAGTTCACCCAATTCCTTTTCTAAAGTACTAACCAAATTATCTTGTTCAGATTCTTCCATAACTTTTGTCTTAATTATAAAGGAATTATTATCCGATGCTTGTATTCCACTATCCTGCAAATTAATGGTGCCTAAAGCACTACGAACTTCCGCTGTTGTCACATTCTGGGTAAAGTCTACTTGAATTAAATTGCCACCTGCAAAATCTATACCTAGATTTAAACCTTGAATTGCTAAAGAGAATAGTCCAGGGACAATTATTAATAATGATATGATATACCAAATCTTCCTTTTACCGACAAAATCCATTAACAAACTCCCCTTTCTACGCTCCATACAATTTATTATTGTTTGTTATTTTAGCTAAAGCTAATTGTCGAAGAATGAATCGAGTAAATGATATGGCTGTAAACATACTAGCCAAGATACCAATACTTAGTGTTAATGCAAAGCCTCGAATTGAGCTCGTACCAAAATAAATCAGTACAGCAGAAGCAATCAGGGTTGTTACATTTGCATCAAAAATAGTCCAGAAGGCCCTGGAAAAACCGGCATCAACGGCAGCCCGTAAGCTTTTGCCGTTTTTCAATTCTTCCTTAAGTCTCTCATAAATAATAACATTAGCATCAACCGCCATACCCATTGACAATAGGAAACCTGCGATTCCCGGCAATGTAATAGTTGCGTTTATCCCTATTAGAATACCCCAAACAATAAGGGTATAAAGAACCAAGGAGAAACCGGCAACAATTCCAGGTATTCTATAGTAAACTATCATAAATAATAAAATACTGGCAATACCGTAAAGAGCAGCATTTTGACTTTTGACTAAAGAATCCAGACCTAGTTTGGGTCCAACAGTTCTTTTTTCAATTATATCAAGAGCAACCGGTAAAGCACCAGAACTAAGTAAGATTGCTAAATTATGGGCTTCCTCGAGGGTACTAAAACCTCCCGATATACTAGCCTGCCCATTTGTAATAACAGATCCTACCAAAGGTGCTGAAATCAACCGGTCATCTAAAAATATTGCAATGACTCTATTGGGGTCATTTTCATTTTCACTATATTTATCAACCAATTCTCTTGTTACTGCTGCAAACTTCTTAGCACCCTCGGCATTAAGTTCTAAACCAACAAAATTCTTTTTACCAGGATCAGGTTCACTAGGATCCATTCCCTCTTTGGCAGTTTTTAAATCCTTACCGGTTATAACTGTTTCTAAAGTGTCCACCCTTTTAAATTCTAATAAAGCAGTTTTGCCAATCAAATCAACTGCTTCTTCCGGATTATTAACACCAGGTAATTCAACAAGGATTCTATTATCACCTTCTCGGCGTATTTCAGGCTCAGTTACACCTAAGCTATTAATTCGATTATCAATAATGGCTATTGCTTTTGCCATATCTTCATCAGTAGCATTTTCAGGAGCTTCTAGGCGAACCAAAACGCCACCTTTTAAATCAAGACCCAATTTAACATTGTTTTGAAATGGTTCAATAGCAGCAAATGTTAGTACAGCTATAATAAGAACGGTTATTAATACTAATAGCAATCTTTCCCAACGCATAGCTTCTCCTCCTATCTAATTAAAACACTGTTTTATTATATACCTGTACAAAAATTATTTCAATTGAGTTATTATTACCTTTTTAAAGAATTACAAAATTGATTAACTTTCTTAAGCAAAAAAAAATTACGCGTTTTAAGCGTAATTTTCATCGACAAACTTATATGCACTTTTATATAAGTTGGAGCACAGCTTTTGGTACCCTCGCACATTGGCAAACTGAGCACCCTTTATCAATTCCATGTTACCAAACTTAGGTAATAGATACTTGGAAATTGCCTCTCCTCCGCCACCAGTTAAAATTATTCTGTCTAAATCCCTTTTTTCCCAGATAGAATTTATTTCAGTAGCAATTTTATTAGTCACAATGGAAAAAGCCTCATTGATATGCTCTTCCACATTTATTGATTCCCCCGCAACCCTTAGAATGCCGGTTTCTACAACTTTATCCAGTTGATAGCTTTCTTTATTAATTAAATATTTTTCACGGAATTTCTCGGTTAGAAAGTTAAATGCTGTGCTCATAGCAATATCAGTAGAGCTACTAAGCTTATCAATAAATTCCAAACTATCAGCTACTGCAAAATCCGATGTTTTAAAACCTATATCAACAATACCAAGCTTTAGCTCACCGAATGTTTGATCCTTTATTTCGCCCTCATCGTTGAGTATTTTATCATAAAGAGTACCAAAGGGCTGCGGAATAATTTGTAGTTTTTCAATTTTAATTATTTTACTTTTTTCTTGTTGACCATTATCGATTTTAATAGCATGCATTCCCAGCATTAACTCAGACCAATCATCTCTAAAGTTGGAGTAATAATCAACAGGCAGACCTGTAATTACATTAAAACTCTGATCTTCCTTATCAGCATATAAAGCTAAAGCCGCTAACAATAATACCTTAGCGCTGGTGTCTTCAATTCTATTTCTACCTAAAGAACGAGAAACTACTTCGCTTTGTTTGATAGCCAGCTCTCCAACAAAATACTTTTTATTATCAACAGTTATTGCCAGATTGTCAGTAGGTTTACTAAAACTAGTTAACAAACTTTTAAATCTGATTTTTTGACCGATACCTACGGTACTAGGAAATACATGTGCAGTTTGACCATCAGTTACTTTAACATAGCCATATCCTAAATCAATTCCAATATTTTTCCCGAACATTATATTCCTCCTCTTTTACGCCCTATAACAATTATAGATTATTTCCAAAGCTTGTCCTAGTAGCTTTAGACCCATCATTCTAGGACTGGAGTCCTATTAATAGAAATTTAACATAAAAAAGCCCTATAGGGCTTTTTATTTATCTTTCATCATCATCATTAGTTGTATTCGCTTCAGATAAAAGAGGCTTTTCATCTTGCTCATCATCTTCAATTACTTGGCCAATAGAAGTTTTCAAAAAGGTAATATTTACACCTTTTGCCACATCTAAGACAATTCTATCTTCATTAATAGTCTTGATAACGCCTTCAATCCCGCCAATAGTAATTACTTTATCACCTTTACGCAGGTTACTTAACATTTCTCGCCGTTTTTTTTGCTGTTTTTGCTGTGGTCTGATCATCATAAAATAAATCAGAGCAAAAAACATTGCTAATAGAACAAAATTATTCAACTAAATACCTCCTAGATTCATAAATTTGTTAGGATAACTATATTATTCTATAAAGCTAGATTAAATCCTCTAAATTTCGCCATAATGCTCATAAAATTCTTCTCGAAACTCCAAAAATCTATTTTCCAAGATAGACTCCCTTATTTCTTTAACTAAAGCAATAAGGAAATGAAGATTATGGATAGATGTTAGTCTTAGCCCAAAAATCTCATTAGCTTTTAATAGGTGTCTTATGTAGGCTCGAGAGTAATTTTGGCACGTATAGCAGCTGCATTCTGGATCTAATGGTCTTAAATCTTTAGCATAGCCTGCATTCCGCACTACCAGTTTACCCCTTTTGGTCATCACTGTACCATTACGGGCAATTCGAGTTGGCAGTACACAGTCAAACATATCAATACCACGCATTATTCCTTCGACCACATTGTCTGGTGAACCTACACCCATCAAATATCGTGGTTTTTCCTTTGGCATTAAAGGAGTAGTATATTCTAATACTTCATACATAATCTCTTTAGGCTCACCCACACTCAAACCGCCAATTGCATAGCCTGGGAAATCCAAGGAAGTTATTTCCTTGGCACTTAATTCTCTTAATTCTTGATAAGCACTGCCCTGAATTATCCCAAATAATGCTTGATCTTCCCGTTGATGTGCAGTTTTACAACGCTCAGCCCAGCGAGTAGTCCTTTTTAATGCTTTTCGGGCATATTCATAATCACAAGGATAGGGTACACATTCATCGAAAGCCATAATTATATCTGCACCTAGTGCATTTTCAATTTCGATTACCTTCTCTGGGGTAAAAAAATGTTTTGATCCATCAATATGGGAGCGAAATTCTACGCCATCTTCTTTAACAGTTCTTAGATCACCTAGACTAAATACTTGAAAACCTCCACTATCAGTTAAGATAGGTTTATTCCAATTCATAAATTTATGTAAACCCCCAGCCTGTTTAATTAATTCATGGCCGGGTCGTAAGTACAAATGATAGGTATTGCTTAATATTATTTGGGCACCTAATGTTTCTAACTCCTCAGGACTTAATGTCTTGACAGTTGCCTGGGTACCAACGGGCATAAATACAGGGGTTTCAATAATCCCGTGGGGAGTAAATAATTTCCCTACCCTGGCCCCGGTATCTTTACACTCTTTTATTAACTCAAACTTAAACGTCACTGGACAACCTCCTAGATTATAAGCATAGCATCCCCGAAACTAAAAAAGCGATAACCTTTATTTATTGCATGGGTATAAGCTTTAAGAATATTTTCCTTACCTGCTAAAGCACTAACGAGCATTATAAGTGTAGATTTCGGCAAATGGAAATTAGTCAGTAAACCAGAAACCACCTTATAATTATAGCCAGGGTAGATAAATATATCTGTCCAACCCTCCTGGGCTTTAATATAACCGTCTTCATATACACTTTCTAAGGTACGGGCAGATGTAGTACCTACTGCTATTATCCTCCTTTTTTCTGCTAATGCTTTGTTAATTGCGGCGGCTGCCTCTTCTGTTACCGAAAAATATTCCTTGTGCATTTCATGTTCTTTAACATTTTCCACCTTGACAGGTCTAAATGTGCCTAAGCCAACATGTAAAAGAATTTCCACTATTTCCACACCGTGATTATGTATTTTAGCCATGAAATCCGGTGTAAAATGTAGTCCTGCTGTTGGTGCCGCTTTAGAACCTTCATTTTTTGCATAAACTGTTTGGTAACGTTCTTTATCCTCTAACTTGGCTTTGATATATGGAGGTAGTGGCATTTGCCCCAATTCACCAAGTATCTCGTTAAAAATACCTTGGTAATGAAATTTAACAATCCTGCCACCAGATTTGGTAGAATCCATTATTGATGCCTCTAACTGACCAGTTCCAAAAATAATTTCAGTCCCAGCTTTAACCTTTTTGCCTGGTTTTACAAGAACTTCCCAACAATCTTTTTCCTTACAGGGATTTAATAAAAAAACTTCAATTTTAGCACCTGTATCTTTTTTATTTCCTAAAAGCCTAGCAGGTATAACTTTTGTATTATTAATTACAACTACATCTCCAGGCATTAAAAACTCTAATAGGTCAGTAAATAATCTTTCTTTAATCTCACCTGTATTCTTATCTAAAACTAGCAGACGGGAAGCATCCCGTTGTTTTAAAGGATGTTGAGCTATTAATTCTTCTGGTAAATAAAAATCAAATTCATCTATTTTCATTTTTTTCTCCTACTTCAACTGGCCGGTGTACATGCCGATTGTTAATTTACCGTCATAATTATTGTTGTTATAATAGTATTTTAATATCTGCAAATAATTATAACCCTGAACTGCCAAACCTCTAGCTCCCCACTGACTCATACCTAATCCATGACCATAACCTTTACCATTAAAGGTTATGGTCGAAAGTTTTTTGGGGACAGCTCTTATTTCATCAACTTCCTGCACATAATAACTAGAACTATTTCCGTTAATCTTTTCCGAGAGTCCATTGAGTCCAACAGCAAGAAGTCCCTCTCCAGAGTTAGTAATTTTTAAGCCCGCCGCTGATATTATTTCTACTGTTGAGTCAAAGAAAACATCAAAAAGGGAGCTTCGCAAATCAAATACACTGCGAATACCATCGCGAAAAAATGTTTTGGTTCCTTGTGTTCCCACAATTTCTAATTCCGTAACCCTTGATGAGAGAGTCTCATTTTGCATATACTGTCTAGGCGAAGTATTAGGATCTACACATAAGCGACTAATTCTCATGTCAATAATATTTCCTACTTGCAGAGGGTTTTCCGGATAATCCTTATTATATGCAATAATTTGTTTCTCTAGTTCGGAAGAACTAAAGGTCTTTGTCCATTGGTAGGTATTAGCAGGCCATCCGCCTTCCTGTACAGGATAGTTAAGAGCATATAAATCACCAGGTGAAGGCACAGCACGGATATACGGAATAAATGCCCACCACACATTTTCACTATTTTCTGTAAAACCACCAGAATTTGCATGGAAAAATGCCTGAATTAATGAACCCTCGTAAGTTATTACTTGACCCTTTGTGCTATCTACAGCGTTTATTACCCTTTGCCCTGACTGAACCTCACTGTCATATCCCCCGTATACCTGCCAACGGGTACTTATGCCCACATCATACCCCATTTGAGGATTTTCTTTATAGTAAAGGGCGTAAGATCTGGAGGCTACAGCTTGGGCTTTAAGAGCCTCATCTGGAGCATTAGCACCTATCTCGGCACCAACTACTCCATATAAATATTTCTCAACACTAATTAAATTTATAACGTTTAATTTACCGTTTACATTCTCAATAAGTAAACTATCTCTATATCGCTTACCTTGGAACTTAAAAACATTTAATTCGGAAGGGTTTTTAGGCCTTAGCATTAATAAATGCCCGCTCAACTTAGATACCGATTGCCCATTTCTAGAAGTCTGTAAACTTGTTTTGCCAACAGGAGTGATTAACCAGGAGGTATCTTGTGTCGAGTCCCCAAGGTTTAACTGGGTCAACAGGTCCACCATCTCGTAATTTCCATCAGTAATAAGAAATTCTGCTGAATTAATACTAGTATTTAAGGCAACTCTAAGTTCATCCAAGGTAATAGGTAAACTAGCTGCATTTATTTGTATCGCAAATGTTAAATTGATGGAAATAATAAAAACTATCATTTTACTAATAGCTTTCAATAGTAACACCTCCTTGGATTTTTTAGTTAATTTTCGACAATTTCACCAATTAATCCTGCTAAAAATATAAAATTGCTCCATTATTTTCATATAACTGAGTAAATGAATTAGAAAAAAGAAGAAAGGATCGCTTTAAAAAGCGATCCTTTCTTCTTTTTTCTTCTTACTTCTTCTTATTTATTTCTCGTTTCATAAGCTCCATAAGCATTAATCTGATATCTTCAGGTAATTCGTTAAGATTTATCCCCTTATATTTGGCGAGACCCTTTAACCTTACCTGAGTATTATTTGGGTTATCACTATCTGAGCTCATTTTATCTTGCGAATTATTATTAAGCGCTTGAATTTTATCTTTATCATCCTCTTCATCTATTTCTTCATTTTGCTGAATTTCATCCCGGTTATCATTTTTATTATTCTTATCTTGCTTATCTTCTGTTTCTTCCTCATTCAGCTCTTTTTCTCTGTTATTGTTGTTATCCAGGTTATGTTCAGCTTCATTTGAAGGATGATATTTTTCTTTACTTTCTGATGCATTATTTTCTTGAGAATTTTTTTCTTTATTAACATTATTTCCGATCCCGTTATCAGTGTCTGGCTTTACACCATTTCTTTCTTCAATATTGTTCTTGGAATCGGAATTGTTTATATCCTTTTGATTTTCATTTTCCACTTTGGCTTCATCACGCTCTTTGTCATCATTTTCAACCGATTCTGCCTCACCCGTACTATCATTAACTTTAAGAAGATCTTCATCTTCGGCATCTATTCTTAAAGAATGGGGTTTCTGAGTAACGACCCTATTTTCTGGTTTGTTAATACTGTCACCTTGACCATCCTTTAAAAACTCATTTTTATCCTTTGTTTTCAGTTCTTTGAGTCTTGCTTCATATTTTAAAGTAAGGTGTTCTAGTTCATTAGCACTATGATTTTTTTGTTTTACCTGACTGATAAACTCACCTGGATTAACTCCTGTTTCTTTAATAGAAGAGATAATATTATTAACCTTAATACTTTCATGAGAAATTTCTATGCCTTCGTCCCATGCCTCTAACATTAATGTATATTTACCAGTAGATATTCCCAACTCACTAGCCTCAGCACGGGCCTTGTCACTTACATTAATTAATTCGACAATAGCCTTCTGTTGATTACGCTCAATAACCTCAATTATTTTATCTTCTAAAATATTTTCTTCAAGCTTTATTTCTGCACTGGAAATTGTAGAGGATAGTTCTTCATTTTTTTTAGTTGGTTTTTGGGGAGAATAACTTATAATAATAGCGTTTTCCTTATCGATGTTAATATATCTTTCTTTAATGGCCTCCTCTGTAACAATTTCTAAAGCTTTATCAACAGGGAGCTTCTTAATCTGTATTTTATTTAATAAGTTTATACCTTCCTGATTTAAACCCTGGACTGTTGTAACTTTGTCATATTTATTTAAACCTAACTCTATACTTGGATTAATATCAACAGTAACATAAGCTACCGTCATTTGAGGATAGATGAATAATTGCAAAACTAATATGGGGATAAATATGAGTGCAAATATAGCGACTATCCCTATTTTTGACCAAGCCGGCCAATTAACTTGAAAAGTATTTAGATCTATTTCAGAACCAATTTGAGGCGGTTTCCCGGCAAACTTTTTTTCTAGAAACTCTCCATCATTAGTTAAAACTATTGCCTTATCCCTATTTATTTCCAAGACAAGTCCTTTGGATATTTTCACTCCATATTTCCTCCTTTCGCTAGACTACCAAGATAAGTTTGTAAATAATCAAAGTTACCATTTAAAATGATAACTAAAGCAATAATATACTTTCTTTGACGTTCTAAGGTTTTTCTACTCACATCTACCCTTTCTTCAATTTTCTTTAGAGGTAATGACTTCTTTTCCAATAAATTATGCAGTAAATCAGGACTATCAAAAATAATTTTGGCAACCTCATAGGCTCTAGTACGAGCATCATGATGCTTTGGTGATAACTTTACAATTTCAGTTAGTGTTATATCAAAATCAGCTAAAGTTTTCGTGAATTGAAGAATCTCTTCCCTTTTATAAAAGGCTTCTTCCTCTATTTGATGTGCCTTACAGGCTTCTTTTACTTCTAGCAGTATTTCCTGTTCTTGATTTTCAGTATCTTGAAAATTAGATAAAGGAACGACATTATTGGTGAATCTGCTTTCTTTACGATAATAATCAGTTAGGCGTCTTTTAATAACAATTTCTGCAAATGTTAAGAACTTTGCTCCTTTATCCTCGGAATATTTATCTATAGCCTCATTAAATGCTACCAAGCCAATACTCGCTTCATCATCCTGACCCATAACCAAATAACGGTTACACATATTAGATGCAACACGTAAAATAAATGGAGTGTATTGCTTTATTAGAGTTTCTCTAATATTTTCATTTCCAAGCTGTGCTTGAATTACCATGGAAGTCATTTCATCAAAAATTTCGGTTCTTTTCCGGAAAAGAAACCCCAATTTTTTCACCTCACTTATACTAGAGGTTTCGTAAAACCTCTCATGAATTTGACGGTATCTAAGTTTTCTCCTAATTACATGAATAAAAGAGCAACTGTTGATATAAAAAACAGTTGCTGACATGTATTTAATAAATATAAAAGCAATTTGCAATCAACGCCTAAAAAATATATTTAAGATGACAGTTATTATTATACTAATAATAATTGAAGTAACGATAGGGAAATAAATGGTAAAATTCCCTTTGGAATAATATATGTCACCAGGGAGCCTTCCGATACCAAAAAATTTACCAAGACTCCAAATAACCAACCCTAAAACAACAAGAAATATACCCACACTTACAAGGGTTTTCCCAAAAGATGACCAGTCTCCCATAAAGTTCCTCCTAGGTTAAGGTTAAGGTTAAGGTTAAGGTTAAGGCTAAGTATTTTTTTAACCTCAACCTTTACCTTAGTTATTAATAGACTATCTGTATGCCCCGATGGGACCGTGGTTAACAAAAAGCTTAAAATAGTTTTTCTTGTAAATCACCCTCAACATTTATCCCCAAGTGGTTATATGCTAAAGGGGTGCAAACTCTACCTCTGGATGTTCTATTAAGAAAACCAATCTGCATAAGATATGGTTCAAATACATCCTCTATCGTATCAGCTTCTTCATTTATAGCTGCTGCTAAAGTGTCTAATCCAACTGGTCCACCATTAAATTTTAATATTATTGCTTCTAGCACCCTGCGGTCTATTTTATCTAAACCTAACTGGTCTACCTCAAATAAATCAAGTGCTTTAGAAGCAATTTCCTGGGAAATCATACCATTTGCTTTGATTTGGGCATAATCTCTAACTCGCCTTAATAAACGATTAGCAATACGAGGTGTTCCCCGAGAACGGCTGCCAATTTCTCCTGCACCTTGTTTATCAATAGGAACTCCTAATAATTTTGCAGCTCTTTGTACAACTTTAACTAATTCTTCCTCTGAGTAAAATTCCAACCGGTTTACAACCCCAAACCTATCCCTTAATGGAGAAGTCAAAAGACCAGCTCTGGTTGTAGCACCAATTAGAGTAAAAGGTTGTAATTCTATCCTAATTGAACGAGCACTAGGCCCTTTTCCGATAATTATATCCAAAGCGAAATCCTCCATAGCAGGGTATAGAACCTCTTCTACGCTTCTGTTTAGCCGGTGAATTTCATCAATAAATAGAACATCATGGGCTTCAAGATTGGTAAGTATAGCTGCTAAATCTCCGGGTCTCTCTATCGCTGGCCCTGATGTTGTTTTTATTTGCACATTCATTTCATTAGCTATTATATTAGCCAATGTAGTCTTTCCTAACCCCGGAGGTCCATATAGTAAAACATGATCCAATGCTTCTCCCCTTATTTTAGCTGCCTCAATAAATATGGAAAGGGTTTCCTTGATCCGTTCCTGTCCAATATATTCTACAATGGTTTTAGGTCTTAAATTTACAACTTCATCATAATCTTCATTTTTATACTGGGGCGAAACCAATCGTTCCTCCATTAGTAGCCTCCTATATTCTAGCTAATATTTGTAAAGCCTTTTTAATTAAAAAAGCTTCATCGGAATTGGGGTAATCTTTTAATAGTAGAGGAATGATTTTTTTAACCTCTAAAGGCTGATACCCCAATGATACTAAAGCTGCTAATATCGCATTACCCGTTATAGTGCTTTCACTTTTTACTTCTTCAAAATTATAAATAGTCTTAGGTATTTTATCTTTTAGTTCTATTATCAGCCTTTGTGCTGTTTTTTTCCCAATGCCGGGAAGTTTAGTTAATACATTTATATCTTCTGTCACAATTGCTGCCTTCAACTCTTCAATAGAAACATGAGACAAAATTGCTAGAGCCCCTTTGGGACCTACCCCTGAAACATTAATAAGTAATAAAAATATTTCTTTTTCGTCCCAGCCTGAAAAACCATATAACTGGATCAAATCCTCCCTAATATGTAAATAAGTCACTAATTCTATTTCTTCTCCATCTCGGTATTTATAAAAACTATTGGCCGGAACATAAATCTCATATCCTAATCCATTATTTTCCATAATTAAGCTTGTTGCATTTTTCTTTAATATTTTTCCTTTAATATAAGCGATCATAGCATGTTTCTCCTTGTAATAGTTTGATTAAAATGGGCGTGACATATTGCAACCGCTAAAGCATCTGCTGCATCATCTGGTTTCGGAATTTCCTTCAAGCTAAGGAAAACTTTTACCATTTGCTGCACTTGTTGCTTGTCTGCCCTACCATAACCTACTACAGACTGCTTTACCTGTAATGGAGTATACTCGCAAATTGGAATCCCTCTAAGGGCCCCGGCTAATAGAAGAACCCCTCTTGCTTGTCCTACACTTAAGGCGGTCTTAATATTTTTATTAAAGAACAGTTCTTCTACCGCCATCTGGTCCGGTTGATATTCATCCAGCAAAGCACAAGTTTTTTCATATATTTTTTTTAGTCGTATTTCACTATTATTTTCCGGCTCAGTGTAAATACAACCATGTTCTAAAGAATAAAACTTGTTTCCTTCAACTTTTATAATACCATAGCCCGTAATTGCAGTGCCCGGGTCTATACCTAATATTATCATAATTCACCTCAATATGTTTATTTCTACCCGAACATAAGTTTTCCTCTTTTAAAAATTATGATATCAAAAGAGTAATTAAGTTTATTTTAATCAAAAATAAAAGAACCAGCTATGGCTGGCTCACTAATTTCTATCATTGCCCAAAATATTCACTGAAACTATCCAGGGTTGCTATTAGTTCCTCTTCCTGAGTAAATTCCATTGCATGTTTCCTTACTTTTTCTTGATATTGTAAGGGAAGTTTAGATACAGGAATTTCTGTAACTTTATATATACCGCCTTCATTCTTTACCTCACTAGGTCCATAATAAACTGCAACATAGTCACCATTATTATTATCACCTAAATGCCATATTTTTTTATGGTCTGAACAAAGCCCATTTTCCCATGATATAATATTAATTATATCTTTACTTTTTTCAATCGTCTTATTTTCTTTAGCATATTTTTTTTGCAGTTCTTCTAGATTTAATCCCCTTATGCCATTTTTTTCTTCAACAGTCATCTCTGTTTCTTTTACTGAACATTTTAATTGATATTTTTCACAAACCAGATTCTTTTTCAACAAAATCACTTTTGTTTCTTCTGTTACTTTAAAAACTTCTTCTGTGGGTTGTTTTAATACACTAATTTTTGGTTTATTTTGAGGCTGCAAATTTGTCATCCAGTAAAAAGACAATCCACTACTGAGTATAAAAGCGAATAATAAACCTAAATAGATATATTTGTATTTTTCCCAAGCCATTTTTTCCTCCCCTAGCTTCTAAATAAAATAGGCTAGATGTTATTAAAGTATCATTTCCATTTATGCCCAATAATATACTTTAATAAATTTACTGAAACATAAATAGTGGAAACTATATAATAAAAAATTAAAATGAAATATACCTTCCAACTAAAAAAACGCCCTAAGGCGTTTCTCTTGATAATTAAAGTTTAGGCGGTTGGGGAGGCATCTCTCTTTTATGATATGAAATTTTGTGCAATTTTTCAATAATTAACCTGTCTTTTTCAGGAACTTCTTTTCCTTCAATAAAGTCATCAATCATATCATATGTTGTTCCCATTTCTACTTCATCGGTTTGGTTTAACCATAATCCGGCGGATGGTTGTTTTTCAATTATTTCCTCCGGTACACCAACTTCACGAGACCATTGACGAACTTCCCTTTTAGTTAATTTAGCAATAGGAAGGATATCAACACCACCATCTCCGTACTTAGTAAAATAACCTGTATAGGCTTCAGCCGCATTATCAGTTCCTACCACAAGATAATTAAGAGCATTAGCTACTGCATAAAGAGTGCTCATCCGAAGTCTCGCTTTTAGATTTGCTTGAGAAATGTTTAGATTAAAATTTCTATCTTTAAAATCTTCAAGATTATCTTTTACCTGCACAAATAAATCCCTGTGAGTGTCGCATAGATCAATTGTAAGATATTTTAAACCGCAGGTAGTAACAACCTTTAAACCATCTTCTTTATCTTGAGGATTACTATCACATGGCATAATTAGTCCTAGGGAATTATTGGGAAAGGCTTTTTTAATTAAAAAGCTGCACAATGCACTATCTATCCCACCACTGACCCCAACAATTAACCCTTTTGTTCCTGAATTTTCAACCTGATTCCTTAACCAGTCAATAGTATATTGTATTTTTTCTGATATCTTCTTCATAGTTATACTCCTCCCAAGTCTATTTTAATTCAAAATATGAACTCTCACAGACCGCCGTCCCCATTTTAGAGCTTCACTTTGTGTTTCCATAAACAAGTCAATTTTATCCCCTTTAATGGCACTACCAATATCTTGAGCAACAGCAAAGCCATAACTATCAATATATAACTTACTCCCTAAAGGAATTACCTTAGGGTCCACAGCTACGGAACCTTTTTGAGGCCAAACACCTGTATATGTTTTGTTTCCGGTATGAGAATAAGCTGTCGACTTCATAATTAATGTTTTCGCAACGTCCAGGTTTTTACCTGCTCTTTGAACTATTTGCCTTGTCCCTACAGCAATAATTTCAGGTTGTGGCTCCACAATTATATCTTTTTTAATCAATTCTCTATTTGTTTCAATACTGTCATGATATGTAACTAAATATGTCTTGGAAACAATCCCCTCCTTGCCCTTTCTGATAACTTTTTTTTGCCCTGTTGTTATTGAATTATCATTTATATATTCTTTTTTATAAGTAATATTTTCTTTTAGAATAAATTCCTCTTCTTTTACTCTAACAATCCTAATTATTAATTCCCCTGCCAAACCTTCAGCTTGCTCCAGGTCCGCAGTTAATGGAGGGCTAATACTATCATTTTCATTAATTACTAATTTTAATTCTCGAACTGCTCCTTCTACGGTATCAGCTTTTGTCCAATATTGGATTAATTTATTATCAACCATAATAAGTAATTTTGCAAAACCGTTAAACCAACTAAGAGAGATTGCAATTATAAACATTAACATAATTAAAATTATATACTTTCTATTTTTAGCCATTTATCCACCCCAAGATTTTAGAAGTCACTTACTATATTCGATATTATCATAAACAAAACCTTTGGTAGCTTAATCCATTTCTTTTCTAAATTCACCATTTATTATGATAAATGTAAAAACACAGGCTCAAGAGCCTGTGTTTTATCCACCACATTACCAACATTTTTTATTTTATCCAAAGCTTTTGCAAACTCAAAATTAAAAACTTCCAAAAAGTTTTTTTCACCACTTTCACAGTATTCTATAAGCTTAACATATGTAGTCGCAAGTTTACTTAGTGCTTCTGAGAGTTCTATATCCCCTAATTCATTTGCCTTTACACTATATTCAGTAACTTTACTCCATGTTTCTCTAGCTAATTTTCCATCCCTTTCCAAAATAGCCTTCTGAGTATCACCTACAATGTTATCTACAAGCTTGGGAATTACCTCACGCTTGACTTTTTCTGAGTCACTGCAACCGAAAGTAAATAAGGAGAAGCTAATTATAAAAAAAATAATTAATAACTTGTTTACTCGTATTTTCATCTTACACACTCCTTTTTTACCGACAGGCAATTAGTAAGTATAATTATAATTATTCGCTAAAAATTTAAAAAGACCTGCATTCAATATGGATTTATGTTAACTTCTTTAGGATACTTGTATTTACTTGTGGGTTGAGATTTGAGGTCCGTCTATGCGTCTATTCGTGAGCGCGTGAGCGCGAAAATTAAAACATCTAAAAACCACCTAGTAAAGGTGGTTTGGTTGAATTATTGCTTTTTTAACTCGCCCACGCGCCCACTGACATGCAGTATAGCAGTGGAGTAAGACGAATAGACGCATTTATCCATGCAAATGGATAAATGAAGTTCCTGGCAACGACCTACTCTTCCAGGACCCTGCGGACTTAGCGTCTTTCCGTCTATTCGTGGGCGCGTGAGCGCGAAAATCAAAAATAAACCACCCAGTAAAGGTGGTTTGGTTGAAACTTAT
>Ga0209643_1000496_pt1 | contig 69583 bp, 73 predicted proteins | sample AutmiccBRH37_all_FD_187383 | JGI IMG/M metagenome (GOLD analysis project Ga0209643, IMG submission 187383) | Deep subsurface microbial communities from Mt. Terri, Switzerland - Autotrophic microbial communities BRH/37_all (SPAdes) (version 2) | ecosystem: Environmental > Aquatic > Deep... | reverse complement strand
ACCTAGCGCAACCCGCCAACCTTACCTCCGAAGTTCGTCCCGCAGCCTTCCCAAGAGCACCGCCCCAAGTCCGTCCCGCGTCCCAACAACCGCCTCAGCAGCGCCGGTGAAGGGGTATTTACGGTTAGAGGCTCAGACCCGCAACCCCCTTTTTTTGCTTTTGTCATCTTTTTTTCAAAAACCCGGATTTGCAGGGAATATTAATAGGTTACGGGAAACTATGCCAAGATTTCGGCGCTTGGGCGCAACAATCTTACCCGGCTGTCACAGGGCGAAGTCCCACATCTAGGGTTATCCACAGACTTACCCCCAAGAGGCGGTGGATTCCCCCCGCAGCAGAGGACTCAGGCGCTGCGAATCCGAGCCAATGGCCGCCAACGCAGCGCCAAAAGGGCCAGAATCACCGCCAGATAGATCAGCGGCTCGATTTGAAAGCCTTTGCTGAGCCAGATGAAATGCACCGCGCCGAGCACCGCCACCCCATAGGTCAGCTTGTGCAACTGCCGCCATCGCGGCCCCAGCCGGCGCAGCGACAGGTCGTTCGACGTGAGCGCCAACGGAATCATCAAAAGGAACGCGCTAAAGCCGACCGTCACATAGGGACGCTTTACGATATCCGCCCAGATCTGCGCGAGGATCTGCACATCGAGGACCAGCCAAACCAAGAGGTGCAGACAGACATAAGAGAAGGTCAGCAATCCCACCGCCCGGCGAAACCGGATCAGGTTCACCCCCAGATGCCGCCGCAGCGGTGTGATGCACAACCCGAGGATCACCAACTGCAACGCGATCTCGCCCAGTTCACGCTCCAGCGCCTTGATCGGTTCGGCCCCCAGCCCGCCGGTGAGGCCGAGATAAAAGGTCCAGACCGCCGGCGCGAGCGCCAGAAGCCACACCGCCCAAACCGGCACCCGCCGGGCCAGCACGTTGATCCGGTCCTGCACCATCAAAAGTTCTTTTTCAGATCCATGCCCGCGTAGAGCCCCGCCACCTCATTGCCATAGCCATTGAACATCAGCGTGGGCACGCGTGAGGAAAACAGCCCGCCACCGATCTGCCGCTCCGTGGCCTGAGACCAGCGCGGGTGACTGACCTCAGGATTCACATTACTATAGAACCCGTATTCACCGGCATTGGCCTTGTTCCAGCTTGTCGGCGGCTCCTTATCCGTGAGCGTGATCCGCACCACCGACTTGATCGACTTGAACCCGTATTTCCACGGCACCACCAGACGCAGCGGCGCGCCGTTCTGATTGGGAATGTCGCGGCCATAGATACCAGTGGCCATGATCGTCAGCGGATGCAGCGCCTCATCCAGACGCAGCCCCTCGACATAGGGCCAATCGAGCACCGGATACCGCACCCCCGGCATTTCATCGGGCCGCAGCACCGTCTCAAACGCCACATATTTCGCGCCGCTCTGCACCCCGGCCAGTTCCAAGAGATCGGCAAGCTCAAACCCGTTCCACGGCACCACCATCGACCAGGCCTCGACACAGCGGAACCGGTAAAGCCGCTCTTCGATCGTCATCTTGGCCATGATCTCGTCAAAGGCATAGTCACCCGGCCGGTCCACCAGCCCGTCGATGGTCACACTCCAGGGTTTGGTCGTCAGCGTCCGGGCATTGCGCGCGGGATCGCCCTTGTCGGTGCCAAACTCATAATAGTTGTTATAGGTGGTGATATCGTCCCAGTTGTTGGGCTCCAGGGTCTCGGCGCGCGCGCGCTGCGCCATCAGGCTCAGGCCTACGCCAGCCGCCGCCCCGGCGATCATCTGGCGGCGATTGAGAAACGCCACCTCAGGCGTCACATCCGTGTCACTCAGCGTGTTAATCCAGCGATGGGCCATGTCATCTCTCCTATGGGTCACTCCACTATATAGAGACAGACACGGTCCTCGCCACCGCAGGGTTTCAACATCCGGTCACAATACCGCGTCCGAATTGTAACTTGGCCGGATTTTATTAAAGGCCACTGACGTGCCATCCGCCTGCACCAGCCGCACATGCCGCCGCCGCATCAGGCGCGGTTCGGCGACCCCCACCGAATGGGCGATGGTCTCAACCTCCTTGATCACCGATTTGGCGTAATTGGCAACCTTGAGGTATTTGTCCTCGACCACCAGACCGCGCTGCAAATAGGGGTCATGGGTGGTGATGCCGGTGGGACAGGTGTTGCGATTGCACTTCAGCGCCTGAATGCAGCCAAGGCTGAACATGAAACCGCGCGCCGAGGTGACAAAATCCGCGCCTGCGCAAATCGCCCAGGCGACATCACCGGGATTGATCAGCTTGCCGGCCGCGATCATCCTGATCCGATCCTTCAGCCCATAACGATCCCGCAGATCCACCATGCGCGGCAGTGCATCGCGAATGGGCATGCCCACCAGATCCATCAGCGGCATGGGGGCCGCCCCGGTGCCGCCCTCGCCCCCGTCAATCGCAATGAAATCCGGGGCGCTGTCCGGCCCGCGCGCCATGATCATCTCAAACAGCGGCTCCCAGGCCTCGGACGAGCCGATCACCGTCTTGAACCCGACCGGGCGACCCGTCACCGCGCGAATATGACCGATCACATCCAGCAACTCGCCGTAATCATTGATATCGGCATGGCGGTTGGGCGAAATACTATCCTTGCCGATCTCGATCCCGCGAATGGCCGCGATCTCGGCGTTGACCTTTTCACCCGGCAGAATGCCGCCCTTGCCGGGCTTGGCGCCCTGTGCCAGCTTCAACTCGAACATCTTGATACTGGGGTTGTCAGATACTTCGCGCAGCCGCGCATCACTCAGATTGCCCAGCGCATCGCGCACGCCATATTTGGCGGTGCCGATCTGATAGACCAGATCGCAATTGCCAATCAGGTGAAACGGGCTCAGCCCCCCTTCGCCGGTATTCAGCCAAACCCCCGCCTTGGCCGCCCCCCGACTCAGCGCCTCGACCGCCGGGCGCGAAATCGCGCCATAGCTCATGCCCGAGATGTTGAAAATCGACTTGGCCATATAGGGAATCGCCGCCGTCGGCCCGATCTGCATCGGGGCCGTCATGGCAAACTGATCGTCGAGCGGCGGAAACACTGCGGGCACGAAAATCGGTGTGCCCGGCACCCCCAGATTACGGGTCGAGCCAAAGGCAATCGTATTGCCCGCGCCCTTGGTCGCGTGGCTGACCCAATCGCGCTGCGCGCGGTTGAACGGCATTTCCTCGCGGTCCATGGCAAAGAAATACTGACGGAAAAACTCGCCCAGCTTGGTGAACAACCCCCGGAAGCGGCCAATCACCGGATAATTGCGCCGAATCGCATCGCCGGGCTGGGTCCTGTCCAGAAAGTAGAACACCGCAACCATGAACACGACCGCGCCCAAGGCAAAGACGAACAACAGCGCCAAAACCTCGAGGATCTGCGTCACATACCCCATCTGAAATCTCCAATGATCCCTACCCTCGCCCGTTTCAGGGCGTCGCGCGCAAACTGCGCTATTCGGACCCGCCAAACAAGCTGGCAAAACACGCTCGCAGCCCATATTTCAACTCGTCTTGGCGAGGATCGGGCCAATCGCCCGCCCCCCGCCGAGGCGGCAGGAAACCCGGCTGGATCCCCCCCAAACCGCAGGAGATTTTCCGCGTCTTCACAAAAACGTGATTGGATGTTTCAAAGCGCCTTGGCTTAGCGGGCCCGCGCCGCGCGTCAAACTGCGTCGGCGGAAACCCCCGGTGAACCAATACCTGCCTCCCGCCGTAAGCCCGGCATGATCCCGACATCGGGGTCATTGAAACTGATCTTATAGACGGAGACGCAAACATGTTTCGCAGAACCTATCTCGCTCTGACCGCAGCCGCCCTGATGGCTGGCCCCGCCTTTGCGGACAACCACGGCCAAGACATCGTCGATATCGCAGCGGGCAACGAGAGCTTTTCCACCCTCGTCGCCGCCGTGCAGGCCGCTGACCTCGTTGACACGCTCAAGGGCGACGGCCCGTTCACGGTGTTCGCACCCACCAACGACGCCTTCGCGGCCCTGCCCGAAGGCACGGTCGAAGACCTGCTCAAGCCCGAGAACAAGGACAAGCTGGCCGCCATCCTCACCTATCATGTGGTGCCGGGCAAGGTGATGTCGACCGACCTCTCGGACGGCATGACCGCTGCGACCGTTCAGGGCAGCGAGGTCACCATCGGCACCAGTGATGGCGTGACCGTCGACAGCGCCAAAGTGGTGCAGGCGGATATCGAGGCCACCAACGGCGTGATCCATGTGATCGACACCGTGATCATGCCCAAGTAATCGAAACGCTCACGGACCGACGCGACGGGGCGGCTGAATGGCCGCCCCGTATCCGTTAGACATGCTGTGCGCCGTTGATCTCGATCTCCGTGCCCGAAATATAGGATGACCCTTCCGAGCAGAGAAAGAAGATCGTATTCGCCACCTCATCGGGTTCCCCCAACCGCCGCATCGGGATGCTCTCCACCAGCTTATCCGTGCCCGATGACAGGATCGCGGTGCGAATCTCCCCGGGTGCGATCGAATTGACCCGGACACCCAGAGGCCCGAAATCATGCGCCATCTCGCGGGTCAGCGCCACCAGCGCCGCTTTGGATGTGGCATAGGCCGCGCCCGCAAAGGGATGCACGCGGCTCCCGGCAATCGAGGTGACATTCACCACCGCGCCGCGCGTCGCCGCCAATTCACCCCGCAGACTGCGCGCCAGAACCACCGAGGCAAAGAAATTGACGTGAAACACCTGCCCCCAGGTCCGCAAATCCGTGGTGAACGTATCCAGCCGCTCCCCCTCCGGCCCTTTGGGCGAAATCCCCGCATTATTGACAAGCGCATCCAACCGCCCGCCCAACCGCTCGCGGATCACGTCGACCTTGGCGATCACATCATGCGGGTCTGCCAGATCCATCTGAATGTGGTTCTCCGCCCCACCTCCCCAGGGACATTCCTCTGGAAAGGGCTGGCGTGAACAGGTGATCACCCGCCAACCCGCCGCATTGAAGCGCCGCACCGTGGCATGCCCGATCCCGCGGCTCGCCCCCGTCAACAGCAATGTCTTGATCTCGGACATGGTGCACCTCTCTCAGTCACGAATTTCGTTGCGTAGGAGCCTAGCCCGTTGCAGCAGCGCCGCAACGGCCCTTGGCACCACCCCGCGCAGATTGTATTGAGGTCTGCAACCCCGCGTTGGAGACCAGCATGAAGGCCAGAGACATGAATCGCGACTGGATCGCCACTGCCCGCACCCTTTCCGAGGCCCTGCCCTATCTGCAACGCTACACCGGGGCCATCGTGGTCATCAAACTGGGTGGTCACGCCATGGGCAGCGACGAGGCGATGGAAACCTTCGCCCGCGACGTGGTTCTGATGCAGCAGGTCGGCGTCAACCCGGTGATTGTCCACGGCGGCGGGCCGATGATCAATCAGATGCTCGAAAAACTCGAGATCAAATCAGACTTCGTCAACGGCAAGCGCGTGACCGATTCCGCCACCATGGATGTGGTGGAAATGGTCCTCTCGGGTCAGGTCAACAAACGCATCGTGGCAGCGATCAACGGCCAGGGCGGACGCGCCGTGGGTCTGTCGGGCAAGGATGCCCGCCTCATCACCTGCACCCCCTCGCATCCTGATCTGGGCCTCGTGGGCGAGCCATCCGAGATCGACCCCACCATCCTGCACACGCTCTTTGCCGCCGACATGATCCCCGTGATCGCCCCCTTGGGCGCGGGCCGCGAGGGCGAGACCTACAACATCAACGGCGACACCGCCGCCGGGGCCATCGCCGCCGCCCTCAAGGCCGACCGCCTGCTCTTGCTCACCGATATTGACGGCGTCCGCGATGGCGACGGCCGGGTTGTCACCGAACTCAGCGCCGAGCAAATCCGCCAGATGACCCGCGACGGCGTCATCGCGGGCGGCATGATCCCCAAGACCGAAACCGCCCTTGCCGCCATCGACGGCGGCGTGCGCGCCGTGGTCATTCTCGACGGACGCGCGCCCAACGCCACGCTGCTCGAGCTGTTCACCGAACATGGCGCTGGCTCGCTCATCCGGGGCGAGGCTGGCCCGCGGGTGCAAAACCCCCGCGCCCGCTGAGCGCCGCGCGTGCCCGGCCTCCCCCCGGCGCTCGCAGACCTCGCGCGCGCGCATCACCTGACCGCCTCGGGCGCGCTGCATCTGGCATCCGGTGAAGTGCCCGGCCACCAGAGCCTCGTGCTCCTCAGCCCCGCCGAGCCGGGCTTCTGGCCACATTTCACCGCAACGCCTGAATATCGCGACGGCGCGCGCGACCCGATGAACCGCTGGTCCACCCGCGTCATCACGGCCATGGCCGCAGCACTTGGGGCAACGCCCGTCTTTCCCTTCGACGGCCCGCCGTGGCAGCCCTTCACCGATTGGGCACGCCGCAGCGCCCGCGCTTGGCCGTCACCCGTGGGCCTCTTGGTGCATGATGAGGCGGGGCTGATGATCTCCTATCGCGGCGCACTCGCCTTCCCTGACCGCTTCGCACTCCCGCTGCCCGGTCCACGCCCCTGCGATAGCTGTGCGGATCAACCCTGCCGCAGCGCCTGCCCAGTGGATGCGTTGATCCCCGAGGCCTATAACGTCCCCGCCTGCAAAGCCGATCTCGACCGCCCCGGCAACGACTGTCGCGAGCGCGGCTGTGCCGTGCGCCGCGCCTGCCCGCTCAGCCAATCCTATGGACGACGCCAAGAACAATCCGCCTTTCACATGGGATATTTCGGATGAAGACGCTCATCCTCATGCGCCATGCCAAATCCGACTGGGGCGATCCCCGCCTCCCCGATAGCGCCCGCCCCCTCAACGCACGCGGGCGCAAGGCCTCCACCGCCCTCGGCCACTGGCTCCGCGTCCAGGACCTTCTGCCCGATCAGATCCTCTGCTCCTCTGCGGAACGCACTCAGGAAACCTGCGCCCGGCTCAAACTCGCGACACCACCAGACCTCACTGACGCGCTCTATCTGGCCGAGGCTGACGAGATGCTGGCGGTCCTGCGCCACGCCACCGGCCATCAGGTGCTGATGCTGGGCCACAACCCCGGCATCGCAGAATTCGCGGCCCTGTTGGTCGCCGCCCCCCCGGATCACGAGCGGTTTGACGATTACCCCACCGGCGCCACGCTCGTCGTCAGTTTTGACATCGCCGATTGGTCCGCGTTGCACCCCGGCACCGGCACGGTGGTGCAGTTCCTCACCCCGCACGACCTGCCCTAACCGGCGCATGCAAACGCCACTCTTTATCGGATCAGAGATCTATCGCGGCTCCTCCTACGGAGCGCGCCACCCGCTCTCGATCCCGCGCGTGCCCACCGTGATCGACCTCTGCCGCGCTCTGGGCTGGCTGCCGCCGGCGCAATACCGCACCAGCCCCCGCGCCAAGCCGCAGGCGCTGACCACATGGCACACCCCGGACTATATCACCGCTCTGCAAGTGGCCGAGACATCAGGCCAAGTGACGCCCGAAATCCGCGCCCGCCACCAGATCGGCACGCTGTCCAATCCGATCTACCCAGAGATGTTCCGCCGCCCCGCCACCGCCGCCGGTGGCTCGCTTCTGGCCACAGACCTCTTGGCCACGGGCGGCGTGGCCTATAACCCCGGCGGCGGCACACATCACGGCATGGCCGATCACGCGGGCGGGTTTTGCTACCTCAACGACCCGGTGCTGGCGATCAAGGCGTTTCTGGCCCAGGGACTCAGCCGCATCGCCTATGTCGATATCGACGCGCATCATTGCGACGGGGTCGCCGCCGCCTTCCACGGCGACCCCCGCGTCCTGATGATCTCCACCCATGAGGCCAGGCGCTGGCCCTTCACCGGCACGCTTCATGACCGCGCCGGGGGTCATGCCATCAACCTGCCCCTGCCCCGCGCCACCAATGACAGCGGCTTTGCCATGGCCCTGCACGAGGTCATTCTTCCAGCGGTGCAATCCTTCACCCCTCAGGCGCTCATCCTGCAATGCGGGGCCGATGCCGTGACCGAGGACCCGCTATCGCGCCTCGCCCTCTCCAACAACGCCCATTGGGAGGCGGTGGCGCTCCTGCGCCCACTCGCCCCCCGCCTGCTTGTCTTGGGCGGCGGTGGCTATAATCCCTGGACCGTCGGCCGCCTCTGGTCGGGCGTCTGGGCCACGCTGAATGGCCACGCGATCCCCGACCGCCTGCCCGAACCCGCCCGCGCCATCTTGGCAGCACTCTCCTGGGCGCGCCGCCCGGCCCTGCCTGACGATGCGCTCATCGACACCCTGCGCGACACCCCGCGCCCCGGCCCCATCGCCGATGACCTGCGCGCCTCGGTCCAACACCTGCGCGACCGCCGCACCACTTGGGTCTGACAGCAAAGGGGCGGCGCAGCGCCACCCCTTTCATCGTTCTCAAAATACTCCGGGGGAGTCCCGGACTTGCTCCGGGACGGGGGCAACGCCCCAATCCCTTTTTCAGTGCCCCAAAATTTGGCTCAGAAACAGCTTGGTCCGGTCACTCTTGGGATTGTTAAAGAACTCTTCCGGCTCGTTTTGCTCGACGATCTGGCCCTGATCCATAAAGATCACCCGATTCGCCACCTTGCGCGCAAATCCCATCTCATGCGTCACGCAGAGCATGGTCATGCCTTCCTCGGCCAGTTGGATCATCGTATCCAAAACCTCCGAGATCATTTCGGGATCAAGCGCCGATGTCGGCTCGTCAAACAGCATGATCCGCGGTCGCATGCACAAAGAGCGCGCAATCGCCACCCGCTGCTGCTGCCCCCCCGAGAGCTGGCCGGGATATTTATTGGCCTGCTCCGGGATCTTGACCTTTTCAAGGAAATGCATCGCCACTTCCTCGGCCTCGCGCTTGGGCGTCTTGCGCACCCAGATCGGCGCCAGCGTGCAATTCTCCAGAATCGTCAGATGCGGAAACAGGTTGAAGTGCTGAAACACCATGCCAACCTCTGACCGGATCTTGTCGATATTCTTGAGGTCATTCGACAACAGCGTGCCATCGACCGTGATCTTGCCCTTCTGATGCTCCTCGAGCGCGTTGATACAGCGGATCAGCGTGGATTTGCCCGAACCCGACGGCCCGGCGATCACGATCCGCTCGCCCTGATACACCGTCAGATCAATGTCGCGCAGCACGTGAAACGCGCCATACCACTTGTTCATCTTGGTGATATCGACGGCAACCTGATCCGAGACGTTCAATTGTTTTTCAGCGGCCATGATGATGACCCTCCTTACCGATGATCCGTGCGAAGCTGACGCTCCAGCCACTGGGAATATTGCGAGATACCGTAGCAGGTGATGAAGAACAGGACGCAGGCAAAGCCAAACAGCTCCCAATAGACCCCGTTCCATTCGGACGAGGCGAGGATCGGACCACGGATCATGCCGACGATGTCGAACATCGAAATGACCGAGACCAGCGTCGTATCCTTGAAGAGACCGACGGCCACGTTGACAATGCCCGGAATCGAGATCTTGAGCGCTTGCGGCAGGATGATCAGCTGCATGGATTGCGCGTAATCAAGGCCCAGACTGTCCCCGGCCTCATATTGTCCGCGCGGCAGCGCCGCGAGCCCCCCCCGGATCACCTCGGCGATATAGGCCGACGAGAACATCGTGATCATGATGATCACCCGCAGGATCAGGTCGAAATTCGTCCCCGGCGGCAGGAAATACGCCAGCACAACATTGGCCACGAACAAGAGCGTGATCAGCGGCACGCCGCGAATGAACTCGATAAAGACCACGCAGATCCATTTGATGATCGGCATGCTCGATTGCCGCCCGAGCGCCAGCAAAATACCCAAAGGCAAGGACAGCGACACACAGACCACCCCCAGCATCAGGTTGATCATGAACCCGCCCATATCGCGCGAGGCCACGGCCTGAATGGCCATCACATTCTCCATCGGTCCGGTCACATAGCCCGACAGAATCCAAAAGATGAGCGCCGCCACGAAGGCGGCAATCACCGCGACACCCGCGCTGATCGTCACCACACGGCTATAGGTAAACGCGCCCACCAGCACCCCCAAGATGGCAAAGACCGGCACCAACACCGACCCGCCCCAGATCAGCCAATAGGCGATGAACGGGTAAAGCCCGGTAAAGATCAGCATCTTGCGCGGGAATATCTTGCCAAACAGCACCGGTGCGGCGGCAATGAACAGCAGCACAAAGGCCAAACCGGGCCGCCAATAGAGCTCGGATGGGTATTTGAACCCGAACAAAAGCTGATTCCAGCGCTCCGTCAGCACCGCGAAACAGCCGCCCATCTTGCCATCTAGGATCTCACGACAGGCGGTCAGGCTCGGGCTTTCCCAAACACCGTTGATAAACCAAGGCGCGGTGGAGATAACGATCTGAAACACCACATAGGCCGACACCAGCGTCAAAAGCGCGTTGCCGGGTGACGAGAACAAGTTCTCGCGCAGCCATTTCACCGCCCCCGTCTGCGCCGTTGGAGGCGGCGCTTCGGGCAGCATGTGCGTGCGCACAAAGGCGAGTTGATCACGGGCCATGCTCAGCGCTCCTTCAGCTTGATCGAGTTGTTATAGACGTTCATCACCGCCGAAATGGCGAGGCTGATCGTCAGATAGAACAACATCAGCATCAGCACGCATTCAATCGCGCGCCCCGTCTGATTGAGCGTGATCCCCCCCAGCGTGCCGGTCACATCCATGTAACCCACGGCAATCGCCAGTGACGAATTCTTGGTGAGGTTGAGATACTGCGAGATCAGCGGCGGGATGATCACCCGCAGCGCCTGCGGCAGGATCACCAGATTCATGATCCGCTTGGGCCGCAGCCCCAGCGAGGCCGCCGCTTCCGTCTGCCCCTTGCTGACCGCCTGAATACCCGCCCGCACGTTCTCGGCGATAAAGGCACCGGTATAGATCGCCAGCGCAAACCACAGCGCAATCAGCGAGCCTCGAATATGCAGCCCCCCGTCAAAGTTGAACCCTTTCAACGCCGGGTAATCGAGAGTGATCGGCTGACCCAAGACAAAGAAGATCAGGATGGTCGGCACGAACAGGATCACCAGCGATGGCCATCCCATCGGCAACAGCCGCCCGGTGTCATACAACAGCTTGGTCGCATAGCGGCGGTAATAGAACACCCCCGCAATCGACGCGAGAAAGGTCAGGACAACCACCAGCGATCCCGCCCCCCAAACCGGCGCGGGCACATATACCCCCCGGTTGGTAAAGGCGAACGCATCCAGCAACATCGACGCGTCGGCATTATCCCCGCGGAATTGATTGGGGGACGGCATCGACGCCGTCATAATCGTCGCAATGATCAGGATCCAGATCAGCACCGGCACATTGCGGAAGGCCTCGACGTAAACGGCCATCAGCTTGCGCACCAGCCAATTGGGCGAGAGCCGCAGAATACCCGCTGTCACGCCAAACAGTGTCGCCGTAGCACAGCCCAGAACCGCAACGATCAACGTATTGATCACGCCCACGACGGAGGCGCGCATATGGCTCGACTGGCTGTCATACTCGATGGGTCGCTGGTTGATGTCATACCCAGCCGGATCACTCAGAAAGCCGAACGAGATGTTCTGCCCCTGTGCGGCAAGGTTGCTCACCAAATTGGCCCCGAGATAGCCAAGCAGCAACAGCAAGAGCATGAGCGCAATGAATTGGAACGTATAAGAGCGATACCGTGTGTCATAAATCAGCATAGAAAGCTGAAACGACGCCTTGGGAGGGTCGGTCATCGTTGTCATCTGGGAGTTTCCCTGTGTTTCGACCCGGATTTTTATCGGCATTTCTGCCGTGGGCCGATTTTTAAGTGGTCTAGAGGTGAAAAGGGCGCGGGAGAGACCCGCGCCCTTCGTCAGAAGATTTTACCGGAACGGCGGAGCGTACATGATGCCGCCCTGCGTCCACTGAGCGTTCAGACCACGGGCCAGACCGATCGGGGTCTTTTCGCCGATGTTCTTCTCAAAGATCTCGCCATAGTTGCCGCTGGCGGCAATCGCCCGCTTGGCCCACTCGTTGTCGAGACCGATCATCGCACCCAGATCACCCTCGGTGCCGAGGATACGGTTGATCTCCGGGTTGTCGCCCGCTGCAGCAGACAGCTCGCCGATATTGGCCGAGGTGATGCCCATTTCTTCAGCAGCAACCAGCGCGTAGAACGTCCAGCGCACGATGTCAGCCCAGTCGTTGTCGCCATGGCGAACCAGCGGGCCGAGCGGCTCTTTCGAGATGATTTCCGGCAGGATCACGTGATCCGTGGGGCTCTCGAAGGCTGCGCGAGTCGAGGCCAGACCCGACGCATCGGTGGTGTAGGTGTCGCACGCGCCAGCCAGATACTGCTGCTGACCTTCGGCATTCGTCTCAATCGGCACCGGCTCATAGCTGATGTTATTGGCACGGAAGAAATCCGCGAGGTTCAGCTCAGTGGTGGTGCCGGTCTGAATGCAGACCGTCGCGCCGTCCAGCTCTTTGGCAGAGCTGACACCCAGCGACTTGGGCACAAGGAAGCCCTGACCGTCGTAGTAGTTCACGCCGACGAAATCGAACTTGAGATCGGTATCGCGCGAGAAGGTCCAGGTGGTGTTGCGCGCCAGCATGTCAATCTCGCCCGAGGCAAGCGCAGTAAAGCGGGTCTTGCCGGTGGTCGGCACGAATTCAACAGCATTCGCATCGCTCAGCACAGCGGCGGCGACGGCACGGCACACAGCCACGTCAAAACCTTCCCAAACACCGTTCGCATCGGGGGCAGCAAAGCCCACGAGGCCGGTGGTCACACCACAGTTCAGCTTGCCGCGTGCCTTCACGTCATCCAACGTGGCAGCCGCAGAAGCACCAGCCGCAAGGCCGGCCACCGTCAGCGCGCCCAAAAATACGGTTTTTTTCATGTTTACCTCTTCCTGATTATCCGCCCTTCAAGAGCGGTTTGTCGGATCTTACGACCCATTTGACACTGTGGGCAGGGTTTTCACCCCTCTCAGTGAAGCCAAGTTTGTGTGGATTCATCACTAAACGTCAAGTCTTTGTTCACGAAACCCAATTGCAAACCAATGCCAAACCAGCACTTGCCCTTGCGTCAGTCACGCAGGGATCAGATTGCCCGGTCCTTGCGCGAAAGATCATAGAACCTTTTGGCATGCAGAAAGTCAGATTGTTTCCGCGCCGCCATCTCTTCGGCCTCTTCGTCCTTACCCCATTGCTCCGCCTGCCAGGTTTCATCGACCCGAGACAGGTCCCAGAGCGCATCGGCCGGATATAAATCGTCCAGCGCGGCAAATCCGATCACAAGAGACCCGCTCATACTCACAAGATCGTGAAATGCCGTCAGGGCCCATGTATCAAGGGCCTCCACATGCGCTTTCAGGAGTGAAATCGCCTGAGCGTCCTGCGGCACATGCACCACGCCCACAACCGGAAGCAGCTTTACAGACAGGACCGATTCGGTCCAATCCAACAGCGGATCCCAGGCCTCTGCCTGTTTTTTGATCAATTCCTCGGGACTCGCAGCGCGGTAACAGATCAGATCGCTGTCGCCATAGGCCGCCAGCATCTCGACCACCTCATCCCGTTGCGGCGCGACCTTGTCGAGCGCGGCATTGGCGGACCGGGTACAGGGCATCGTGTTGGGGTCGATCTTGCCGTCCTGCGCATCCCATTCCGCGGCAATCGCCTCTGCCAGCGCTCGCGTCGGCACGATCAGCGTGGCCTTGGCCGGGGTGCGCACCACGCGCCCATCCAACCGCACGCCAAACCCCTCGTCTTCCTCGACAACGCCCGCTTCTTTCCAGAACCGCTTGGCTTTCCATTCGCTCATCGTCTTACCCCCAGAGTCGATCCAACGCAGCGGGCAGCGCCCGGAAATCCGGCACGATCTCGCGCGCGGACCTCAGCGCCTCGGGCCGGTGATAGCCCCAGGCCACCCCGATACCGGCAATGCCTGCCGCCTGCGCCATATCCATGTCAAAGCTCGTATCGCCAATCATCACCGCGTTTTCCGGCGCAACCCCGGTTTCCGCCAGCGCCGCGCGCAGCATCGAGGGATGCGGCTTGGACGGATGATGATCCGCCACCTGCCGCGTCACGAAATAGGACCGCAGATCATGCCCCTCCAAGAGCTTGTCCAATCCCCGCGCCGATTTGCCCGTCGCCACGCCCAACAGGGTCTCCGGCACCGCATGCAGCGCCTTCAGGGTCTCCAGCGCATATGGATAGAGCGGCGAGGACTGCTCGACGCCGGTCTCCAGTCGCAGCCCCATATAGGCCTCCTTGTACCAGCCCACGATGCGCCCCTGAACGTCGCCCGGCAAGGTCGGCGCAAGACGCGGGATCGCCACATCGAGCGAGAGACCGACAATACCCAGAATCAAGTCCCGCTCCGGCGCAGGCTCTCCGGCGCGATCAAACGCCGCCCGCATCGCCGCCAGAATATCGCCTTGGCTATCGACCAGCGTGCCATCGACGTCAAAGATTACCAGACGCAAGGACCGGCTCATGCCATATCCTCGAGCGGGTCCTCCGGTGCCTCGGACGGCACCCACTGAAACAGATCCCATGTCCGCTGCATATGCTCGGGCAACGGCGCGGTAATGTGCAAAATGGCCCGCGACACCGGATGCTCGATCTTGAGCGAGCGCGCGTGAAGATGCAGCTTGCGGCTCACATCACCGCCCAGTTGCGCCCCCCAGCCATCGCCAAGGTTCTCCTGCCCCGAACCGCCATATTTGCCATCGCCGACAACCGGATGCCCGATCTCGGCCATATGCGCCCTGAGCTGATGCGTCCGCCCGGTCACCGGGATCAGCGCCATCCAGGACGTGCGCGCCCCCGCCGCCTCGATCACCGCATAATCAGTGGTCGCGGGCTTGGCCCCCGGCGTGGTCTCGACCTCGCGCGGATGCACGCAGATCATCTTTTCGCCTTCGCCCTTGGCCCCATGCCCCGGCGCCTTGACCAGACCATAGCGCACCGTGCCCATGCGCGGCGTCGGCACACCCGCGACAGCCGCCCAATAGATCTTGCGTGTGTTGCGATGCCGGAACGCCGCCGTCAGCCCCTTGGCCGCCTCCCGCGTCCGCGCCAGCAACAACACCCCCGAGGTGTCCTTGTCCAACCGATGCACCAACCGTGGCTTTTCCTCCGCGCCAAAGCGCAGCGCCTCCGCCAGCCCATCGACGTGCCGCGTCTGCTTGCTGCCGCCCTGCACCGGAAGACCCGGCGGTTTGTTCAACGCGATCACATGATCGTCGCGGTAGATCACGCAAGACTGAATCATCTTGGCATCCGCCGGGCTGATCCGCGCCAGCGCCCCCGTTGGCCGCTCATCCGTATCTGGCAACGGCGGGATCCGCACACTCTGCCCGACCTCGAGCCGCGTCGCAGGCTTCACCCGCCCGCCATCGACCCGCACTTCACCCTTGCGGCACATCTTCTCGATCTGCACTTGGCCGACATGCGGAAACAGCCGCCGGATCCACCGATCCAGCCGTTGATCCCCGTCATCCGGCCCAACAACCCGCGTCTGAACACCGCTCATGCGAAAAACCCCCGCGCCAGCCAGACGCCCAAAATCAATGCCCCGATGGACAATACCACCGACAGCCCGACATAGCCCAGCGCCGCCATCGCCTGCCCCCGCTCCCAGAGCGTAAAGGCCTCGAGCGAGAACGCCGAAAACGTGGTGAACCCACCCAAAAGGCCGCTCATCACCAAGGGGCTCAGATGCCCCACCCCACGCTGCGTCAAGACCACAACAGCCACTCCCATCAGGAACGAGCCAAGGATATTGACCCCCAGCACCGCCACCGGAAATCCAGGACCGACAAAGCGCAGCGCCGCAAGGCCCACGCCATAGCGCAGACAAGAGCCGATCGCGCCCCCTACGGCCACTTGAATGAAACCTGTCATCATGCCCGCGTCTGTCGCGTGCGCCCATGCAATTGTCAAGCGTAGCGCAGTTAACCGCGCGGCAAGGCCTGCCGATCGAACGCCGCCGCCTTGATCATCGCCACCAGCTTTTGCCCCGGCACGACCTCCAGATCGCGCAGCGCCGCCCGCGTCACCCTTGCGCGCAAATGTTGACCCCCGAGCGCGAGCAGAACCTCGGCATAGGCGGTTTCGGCCTCCACCTCGACCCGCAACACCTCGGCCTCTAGCATGTTACGGATGCTGACCCCGGCGGGCCTCGCCAGCGCCAGCGCCACATCGCGCGCCCGCACCCGCAACCGCACGGCCTCTCCAACAGGCAAGCGGATTTCGGGCACCTCAAGCGCAAGACCACCGCCCAGATCAACCCGCGTTAGATGCATGTCGACGTCCTGCGCCACCACATGTCCGGCCAGAACAGCCCCCGCCTCGAACCGGCCCTGTACCCCAGCCAGATCAAGCCGCTCCAGCGTCTCGGCCACGCCGCCCGCCGCCACCACACGCCCCGCCTCCAGCGCGACAATCCGATCCGCCAGTTGCGTGACTTCCTCAATCGCATGCGTCACATAGATCACCGGCACGCCAAACACCCCCGGCAACCGCGCGATATACGGCAGAATTTCCCCCTTGCGCCGCGTATCCAGCGCCGCCAGCGGTTCATCCATCAGCAACAGCCGTGGTCGAGACAAGAGCGCCCGCCCCATCGCCACCCGCTGCCGCTCGCCCCCCGACAGCGTCGTCGCCCCGCGCCCGAACAGCGGCCCGAGATCGAGCGCGTTCACCACATCGTCAAACCCATAACGCGCCGGCAAATCCGCCGCCCGCTTGTCAGCATAGTCCAGATTGCCCCGCACCGAGAGATGCGGAAAGAGCCGCGTATCCTGAAACACATAGCCCACGCCGCGCCGATGCGGGGCCAACCCCCTCCGCCCGTTCAGCCAGACCTCATCGCCATAGGCCAGCCGCCCCCGCGCGCTGGTCTCGAACCCGGCAATCACCCGCAACAACGTGGACTTGCCACACCCCGACGGACCGAACAGCGCAGTTAGCCCCTGCCCCTCGAACCCATGCACCACCTCCAGCGCAAAGCCGGGGAAATCGACCCGGATATCGACACTGAGCGCCGTCATCGCACGCCCGCATGTATGGGAAACCGTCGATTGAGCACATAAACCGCCAGCAGCACCACAAAGGAAAACACCAGCAAGATCGCCGCCAGCATATGCGCGGCCGCATAATCAATCGTCTCGACATGCTCATAGATCTGGATCGAGACCACCCGCGTCTGCCCCGGAATATTGCCCCCCACCATCAGCACTACGCCGAACTCGCCCACCGTATGGGCAAAGGTCAGCACCACCGCTGTCAGATATCCGCGCAACGCCAGCGGCGACGTCACGCTGAAGAACGCATCGAGCGGCCCCGCCCGCAGGCTCGCCGCCGCCTCCAGCGGGCCGCGCCCCACCGCCTCAAAGGCCGATTGCAAGGGCTGCACCATGAAGGGCAGCGAATAGAGCACCGAAGCGACCACCAATCCGACAAAGGAAAACGTCAGTGTCGTTCCCGTCACCTTCAGCCACAGACCGCCCAACGCCGCAGTCGGGCTGAACAGGACCAGCATGTAAAACCCCAAAACCGTCGGCGGCAGCACCAGAGGCAAGGCCGTCACCGCCTCGACCACCGGCTTGATCCGCGCCCGCGTCTGCGCCAGCCACCATGCCAGCGGCGTGCCCAGCAGCAGCAGCAGCAGCGTCGTCATCCCCGCCAGTTGCGCCGTAAGCCAGAGCGGCCCCAGATCAGGAGCCACCATCGCCTGCCCCATATCCGTAGGCGGCGATGATCTGCGCCGCCGCATCGCTGCGCAAATAGTCCAGAAAGGCCCGCGCCGCCGCATTGTCACGCCCCGCAGCCAGCAGCACAGCATCCTGCCGGATCGGCGCATAGAACTGCTGCGGCACCTCCCAATAGCTGCCCTCCGCCGGCAGTCCCGGCTGTTGCACCGCCGAAAAGGCGATAAGACCAAGCTCTGCCGCGCCACTCGCCACCATCGCATGAGTCTGCCCGATATTCTGCCCCATGACGATCTTGGGCTGCACCGCCTCCCAAAGCCCCATGCCGTCGAGCGCGTCTCGCGCGGCCTTGCCATAGGGGGCAAGCTCCGGATTGGCGATCGCCAGATGCCGCAGCCCGGACGCACGCAGCGCCTCTTGCCCGTCATCCCCGATCCGCCCCGGATCGGCACTCCACAACGCCAGCCGCCCCGACGCATAGGCAAAACTGCTGCCCTCGACCCCGAGCCCCTCGTCGATCAACCGCGCCGGAGTGCCCGCATCCGCTGATAACATCATGTCAAACGGCGCACCCGCAGCAATCTGCGCATAGAGCTTGCCGGTCGATCCCGTGGTCAGCACCACCTCATGCCCGGTTTCCAGTGTGAACTGCGCCGCCAAGCTCTCCGCCGCCCCGGCAAAATTCGCCGCAATCGCGGCCAACGCCTCCTCCGCAGAGACGTGCAGCGGCGCGAGGGCCAGAGTGGCGGCAAAAAACGCACGGCCCAGCGCATGGCCCAGCGCACGGCCTGACAATAGTCCGAACATGGCGGTCCTTTCCACTGACGATATGTTCGCTGAAACATATCGCAGGCAAGCTGCGTTCTGACAAGCGTTATGTTCACTCGGAAACATCCCTCAGCAGCGCCGCCAACCCCGCGACCTCCGCCGCCCCTGCCTCGTCGGCAACCGCCTCCAGCGCCCGGTAAAGTCGCAGGATTTCGAGGCCCATCTCGGTCAGCACCGCGCCACCGCCCCCCGGCCCGCCGCGCGTGCTCTCGACCACGGGGGCCGCGAACATCGCGTTCATCGTCTCGATCAGCATCCAGGCGCGCTTATAGCTCATTCCCATTTCGCGCCCCGCCGCCGCAATCGACCCGCAACGCCCGATCCGCTCCAACAGCTCCGCCTTGCCGGGACCCACCATCCGCCCCTCGCCAAAGACGACACGCAGGTGCAAATGAGCTGGATCATTGGGATGGGTCATGCCGTGAGTGTCGCCTGTTCAAGTCCGGCCATATGTATCAAACGCACCAAGAGCCTAGCGGCCTTTCCCCCCTTTGTGAATCACAATGCGGACATGATCGGCAAAACCATGCACACTGCATCGCCGGACCTTCGCCGCACAGTCCACAAAGGACCGCAGAGCGGGACGGAGTTTCCTGTATCTCAGGTCGTATGGATGTCCGATTTCAATACATCTGGCTAACACTTCCAAGCACTGCGTCGACCCGATCTGCGCGCAGCTTGTAGAATACCCAATTCTTGATCTTCTTGCTTTCGACCATGCCGGCCTCTTGCAGGATCTGCATGTGATTGGTCACGGTCGGTTGCTTCAAGCCGATTTTCTCGGTGATGAAGCCGACGCAAACCCCGTCTTTGACCAGATCACCATCGACTTGCGGCGGGAAGTGAGCCTTGGGGTCAGAGAGCCAATGCACGATGCGCAACCGGTTCTCGTGGGCCAAGGCGCGCAGTGTTTGGGCGGTTGACATGTACACATCTTCTGAATAGACAATCATCTATATAGCCTTTCCACTATTCAGGTGCCATATGCCACTTTCCAGAACACCCTTCAACTTCATCCACTGCGATGTTTTCGCCGACAGGCCCTATTCCGGCAATAGTCTGGCGGTTTTCACAGATTGTGCGGGGCTGAGCGGGCCACAAATGCTGACCATAGCCCAGGAAATGCGGCACTTTGAGTCGATCTTCCTGAGCGAGGAAAACGGTCACATCTGCGCGCGGGTTTTCGACCTCTTCGAGGAGTTGCCCTTTGCGGGCCATCCGATCATCGGCGCGGCTTGTAGCTTGCACAAAGAATCGGGCACCGGGGACAGCCGAGAATGGAGCATCGGCCTGCAAGGCGGGAGGGAGGTCACTGTCTCGACGCAGCATCGGGATGGACGCTACTTCGGCACGCTGGATCAAGGCAGGCCGGAGATGATCGGCACGGTTGACACGCAGGAACGGCAGGGCATTGCCAGGGCCTTTAATCTGGACCAACTGGCGGACTTTCCGCTGGAGGTCATCTCCACCGGCCTGAAATACCTCGTCGTCCCCGTCGCCGGTGGGTTGAAGGACGCGCGGATCACTGTTCCAGATCTGGAGCGGACTCTGCATCGTCTCGGCGCGGAGTTTGCCTATCTGGTCGACGTAAACACCCTTGAAGGACGGCATTGGAACAACGACGGGATCATGGAGGATGTCGCGACCGGCAGCGCCGCAGGCGTTGTCGGGGCCTATGCATTGAAGCATGGTCTGGCGGAACCGGGCCGCAGCTTTTCCCTGAAACAGGGCCACTTCATGGGCCGGCCGAGCGAGATTATCGTAACGTCTTTCGGCACGCCAGACGATATCGCAAGGGTCACTGTCGCAGGGGAAGTCGCCCATGTCGGCCGAGGTAAAGTGATCGCGCCATGATCCCGGTTATCGGCCCGGATGCCATTCGCCCGCATTTGAGCATCACGCGGTTGATCCCTGCTGCGGAGCAGGCGTTCCGAGCGATCTCGGACGGCAGCGCGCAGGCGCTGGCCCATGTTCTGCATCCCAACGCGCTGGCCGATATTCATGTGAAATCGGCGACACTCCACGGTTGTCCAATCTTTACGGTCAAGATGGCGGGGTGGTCGCAAGTGCTGGCGGATCGGGGCGAACCGGCATCCAGCGGCATGATTGCGGTCTTTGACAGCGAAACCTGCAAGCCGCTGGCCATCCTGCAAGACGATCATCTGATCTCGGACTACCGGACCGCAGCGGCGGGGGCGCTGGTGGCCAGGCTGTTGGTGCCGCAGGAAGCCCGTTCTGCCTTGATCGTCGGGACCGGGACACAGGCTCGGCTGCAGGCTGAGGCCTTGCTTGCGGTGCGCGCCATCAAGATCCTGCACATCTGGGGGCGGGACCCGACCAAAGCCGGTGAGCTGTGCCGCGCGTTGGGCGCAGGCCTCACCGGGGTGGCCGTGCGAATCGCCGACGACCTGCCAGCGGCTGTTGCCCAGGCCGATGTGATCGTGACCGCGACCGGCGCAAAAGACCCCTTGATACAGGCCGGGTGGCTCAGGGCGGGTCAGCACCTCACCTCGGTCGGATCAGATGACATGACCAAATGCGAGATTGATCCGGCACTCCTCCAAGACGCGGAGGTTTTTGTCGATGCCAAGGTTTCGGCACTCAAATACGGGGCGCCAGCCCGTGCCATCGCGGCAAATTTGTTGCCCGAAGAAGCGCTGACGGAAATCGGATCTGTCCTGACCCGGGAAAGCGGGAACAGGCAGGCGACAACAGTGGCCTGCCTCTCGGGACTGGGCGTGCAGGATCTGACTACCGTGAATGCTTTTTGGGAAGAGCTTGCGTCAGCCGCAATCGGATAACTGCCGTTCAGTTGGACTGCAGAATTTTGCGAAATGGGCTCGTCCCCGGCTTTCGCCGCAACCTGCGCGAAGGTCCGATCTATCAATTTAGGTCAGCTGATGACGTGAAGCTCAAAGTTATCTGACGTTCGACATCAACCCTATTGGTCGGCTTGCCGTGATGGCCATCGCACGCGCTGTGATTTCAATTCGCGGGCACTTGCTCCGGCGTGTAGGTTTTGGACCTTACAAAATCACCTTACAAACCTTACGGATCTTACAGACTCAAATCACGCCCGTCCCCGCCGCGCCCAATTGAGTTGTGCATCAGTCTCAATCGCGCAGGGCCGAATATTTCTCAACCGCTCCAGTGCCTTATCCGCCCCCTCCCCGCTCTCGATCATCAACCGCAACGCCACCATACCCGACCGACCACAGCCGCCCCGGCAATGAACCAACACCCTCCCCCCCCCCGAAAGCGCCCCCCTGACGGCCTCACTGGCCTTATTCCATGCTTCAATTTGGTCATAGCTTGGGGTCCCGAAATCGGGAATTGGATAAGAGATCCAGCGCGTCCCAGACTCCTGAACATCTGCGGCTAGCCCCCCGGCCCCAACGGCCACCATCTCGGCCTCGGTGGTCAAGGAAATCACCAGCGCGGGCTTCCAGTCGCAGATATGCGCCAGATCGCCCGGATAGTCTCCACTCGCCCCCGGAAGGGGCGAAAGGGCCAATGTCCCCCCCCCGACCCGCAGGGCGTATATGATAAAATCACTCATTATTTCAATACCTTGCGCGCCATTCAAACTGGCGGGACCATCAGGCGCTCGACGCTCTCACCTCGACAATCCACGTCATGTCCTCCCTCATCCTTCCCTCAGCTTTGGCATATCCTATCAAAAAAGCAAGGTGGACGCCCTCCCTCCCCCGCCTTACGTTGTGTAATCATCCGAATCCCGCAAAGGCTCTTTCATGTCCGACACCCCCACCCCCGGCTATCAGGTTCTCGCCCGCAAATATCGGCCCGAGACCTTTGCCGATTTGGTGGGTCAGGACGCCATGGTCCGCACCCTCAAGAACGCCTTTCAGGCCGACCGCATCGCGCAAGCCTTTATCATGACCGGCATTCGCGGCACCGGAAAAACCACAACCGCACGCATTATTGCCAAGGGCATGAACTGCATCGGGCCTGACGGAATGGGCACCCCCACGACCGAGCCCTGTGGCGTCTGTGAACATTGCCGCGCCATTATGGAGGGTCGCCACGTAGATGTGATGGAGATGGACGCCGCCTCGCGCACCGGCGTAGGCGATATCCGCGAAATCATCGAAAGCGTGAATTATCGCGCAGCATCAGCACGTTACAAGATCTATATCATCGACGAGGTGCATATGCTCTCGGTCAATGCGTTCAACGCATTGCTCAAGACGCTGGAAGAGCCGCCCGCGCATGTGAAATTCATCTTCGCCACAACCGAGATCCGCAAGGTGCCGGTGACGGTACTGTCGCGCTGCCAACGCTTCGATCTGCGCCGCATCGAGCCTGAGGTGATGATCGCCCTCCTGCGCCGCATCGCAGACAAAGAGAGCGCACAGATTTCAGACGACGCGCTCGCGCTCATCACCCGCGCGGCGGAAGGCTCAGCGCGGGATGCAACCTCGCTGCTGGATCAGGCGATTTCGCATGGCGCAGGCGAGACGACGGCGGATCAGGTCCGGGCAATGTTAGGGCTGGCGGACCGTGGCCGCGTGCTCGATCTTTTTGACATGATCCTGCGGGGCGATGCAGCAGGCGCGCTCTCGGAACTCAGCGCGCAATATGCCGAAGGCGCTGATCCCCTCGCCGTGCTGCGCGATCTGGCCGAGATAACCCATTGGATTTCTGTTGTAAAAATCACGCCTGACGCGGCCGATGATCCCACCATCGGCCCAGACGAGCGCGCGCGAGGGCTGGAAATGGCCACGGCCTTGCCGATGCGCGTGCTCACCCGCATGTGGCAAATGCTGCTCAAGGCGCTGGATGAAGTGGCGCAATCACCCAATGCGATGATGGCCGCCGAAATGGCGGTGATCCGCCTCACGCATGTGGCCGACCTGCCCACGCCCGAGGATCTGGTGCGGCGTCTGCAAGACGCGCCACCAACCGGTCCGGGTGGCGGAGGCATGCGCACGCAACCTTCGCCAAACCAGACCACAGCTGCGCAAAGCGTGACTTACACTCAGACCCATTCCGGCCCCTCCGGTCCCGTCGCCCAAGGCAGTGCATCCCCGATGCTGGCGCAAGACCCGGAACAGGCGCTTGCCCGCTATCCGACGTTTGAGCATATGCTGGAGCTCATTCGCACCAACCGCGACGTGAAACTCTTACTCGAAGTCGAGGGGAATTTGCGCCTCGCCAATTACCGCCCCGGTCGGATCGAATTCACGCCCACGCCGGACGCGCCCGGCGATCTTGCTCAACGGCTGGGCAGCGCTCTGCAACGCTGGACCGGTAATCGCTGGGCGGTAACCGTTGTCAATTCCGCCACCGCCCCCACAATCCTCGAGGCGCGCAATGCCGCTGAGGATGCACTTGAGGCCGAAGCCCAACAGCACCCACTTGTGCAAGCCGTCTTTGCCGCCTTCCCCAAGGCCAAAATCGCCCGCGTCAAGACCGTGCAGGACATCGCAAACCATGCCGAAGCCGAGGCGCTGCCTGAGGTTGAGGATGAATGGGATCCGTTTGAAGAGGACTGAAAGCACCGCCTCTTGCCAGTCGCCTTTTGACAACAGATATGCTTAAAGGCGGAAAATCCATTCGATGGCTCTAGATCAATGGGCCAGAACCAAAGGAGATCACAGCATGTTCAAGGGTTTGGGCCAAATGGGCGATATGGCCAAGATGATGAAGGCCGCGCAGGAAATGCAAAAGAAGATGGCCGCGCTGCAAGACGAAATGCACACGATCATGGTGACGGGCGAATCCGGCGCAGGTCTGGTCAAGGCGACCTGCACGGCCAAGGGCGAGCTCAAGGCGCTCGACATCGACCCGTCGATCTTCAACTCCGATGACAAAGAGGTTGTCGAGGATCTGATCCTTGCCGCGATCAAGGATGCGCAAGCCAAGGCATCGGCCCGCGCCCAAGAGGAAATGGGCAAGATCACCGAAGGCATGGGCCTGCCCAAGGACATGAAGCTGCCGTTCTAGGCCACACCGTCCATCTTGCTGAAAATACGCACGAAATCAGCACCAACGCATGTTCCCTGATCGGACCCCGAGATTGAGCAGCACCCGCGAAATCGACGCTCTCATTGACATGATGGCCCGCCTGCCTGGACTCGGTCCGCGCTCGGCCCGGCGGGCAGTGCTGCATATGATCCGCAAACGCGCGCTGCTGCTCTCTCCTCTCGCGCGGCTGATGCAGATCGTAGCGGATACGGCCCGCGAATGTGCCACCTGCGGAAATATCGGCACCACCGAGATCTGCGACATCTGCGCCAGTGCAAAACGTGCCAATGGCCAAATCTGCGTCGTCGAAGATGTGGCCGATCTCTGGGCGATGGAACGCGGCCAGGCTTTCAAGGGGCGGTATCACGTGCTGGGCGGCACACTCTCGGCGCTGGATCAGGTCGGACCCGAGGTATTGCGCATTCCTGACCTGGTTGCGCGTGTCGAGTCAGAGGCGATCACCGAGGTTATTCTTGCGCTCAACGCCACTGTCGATGGTCAAACCACCGCGCATTACATCGCCGATCAACTGGATGGCAAAGTTACGCTCACGTCGCTTGCGCAGGGTGTTCCCATTGGCGGCGAGTTAGACTATCTGGACGACGGCACAATCAGCGCGGCCCTCTCGGCACGCAAGCGTCTGTGACACGCGTCCTTTTTTTCCAGCTCTACGTTCAATGGATACACAGTTCTTCTCATGGCCCCGCTTACCCTCGCTCTTATCTACCTCGCGGCGCTGAATTTGCTGACCTTGGGGCTGTTCTGGTGGGACAAACGCTGCGCCATCGAGCGGCGTTGGCGCGTGCCTGAAAGCACGCTCTTGACGCTCAGTCTGATCGGAGGCTCACTCGGGGCCAAGACAGGTCAGGGCATATTCCGTCACAAGACGCGAAAAGAACCATTTCGCACCTCGCTCAACGCCATTGCGGTCCTACATATCGGCTTTCTCGCGGCCCTCGTGTTGCCGGAATTTCGCGCCTCTGTCATGGAGCTGTTGACGCAAACCGCCGGATATGTGCTCGGCCTCGCCTACACTTGGGTCGTTTCGGCCTGAAACTTTGCCAAGCAGGTCTCGACGGCAGTGCAGGCGCATCCCAACCCGTAACACGACATGAAAAAGGCCCAAGAGTACATCCTGGGCCTTTTCGAACAGGGCGCGTCTGAGACGATTACCGGCGGCGTGAGCCGGTATCCTCATCCTCATCCTCGTCGTCATCATCATCCGAGGCTGGAAGATTAAAGAAGCTCTCAGCGTCGTATTTCTTTTCACGTTCTTCCGGGTGGTAGTCCTGCCCCAGAGTAAAGCTCTCCAACCCTTCGAGGGCTGTGGGGATACGCGGCTCGGCATCGCCACCAAGGCTCTGCTCGGTGCTCAGCAATTTGCGACGTTCATCATCGGTCAGCGCTGCACCTTCCTTGGCCTTTTTGGCGGCGGCTTTTTGCACGGCAGCATCCAGTTCGGATTGCTTGCACAGGCCAAGCGCCACCGGGTCGATGGGTTGGATATTGCCGATATTCCAATGGGTGCGCTCGCGAATCGCCTGAATGGTCGGTTTCGTTGTGCCCACAAGGCGCGAAATCTGACTATCGGCCAATTCTGGATGGAACTTGACCAGCCAAAGGATCGAGGCCGGGCGATCTTGACGCTTGCTGAGCGGCGTGTAGCGCGGACCACGCCGGGTCTCTTCCCCCTGAGCAGCGGCGTTGAACTTCAGCTTGAGCTTGTGCAACGGATTGGACTGCGCGCGGTCAATCTCTTCTTGCGTCAGCTGGTTATTCGCAATTGGATCAAACCCCTTGACGCCGGTGGCCACATCGCCATCGGCAATCCCCTGCACTTCCAATTCGTGCATGCCACAAAAATCGGCAATCTGCTTGAAACTGATCGTCGTGTTGTCCACCAGCCAGACGGCTGTGGCCTTGGCCATGATCGGCATAGACATCTCTCAGGTCTCCTTTACCCAAAACTTCCCCGTCGCCTGAAAGGGCGGTTCCGGCGGGCCGGAACGGGTTTCCATTGTAGGGGAACTTGGCGGCCTTATACTTGCCCTGCAAATAAAATGAAAGACCAAAGAATGCGCGCCCTTTTGCCTCTGTTTCTCTACTTGTGTCTTCTCCCTGCCTCTGCCGCCGCGCAATCAAACAGCTCAGGCGTTTTCGACTATTACGTCCTCAGCCTGAGCTGGTCGCCCACTTGGTGCGCGCTCGAAGGCGACGCACGCGGCGCCGCTCAATGCGCGGACGCGGCCGATACCGGCTGGGTATTGCACGGCCTCTGGCCGCAATATCATCGGGGTTGGCCAGAGCATTGCCAGAGCCCACATGCCCCACCCACCCGCACGATGACCCGCGCAATGGAGGATGTAATGGGAAATGCGGGACTCGCTTGGTATCAGTGGAAAAAACACGGCTCTTGCTCGGGGCTGCCCGCCGCTGACTACTTCGCCCTATCGCGCGAGGCTTATCGTCGGCTCTCGCGGCCAGAGGTGTTTCGCAAGCTCTCAAAACCGGTGAAACTGCCCGCCAAAGTGGTCGAAGAGGCGTTTCTCAAGGCCAATCCGGGCCTTGAGCCTGACATGCTGACGATCACCTGTCGCGCAGGACGCATCCAGGAGGCGCGCCTCTGCCTCTCGCGGGATTTGACCCCCGTGCCCTGCGGCGTCGATGTGGTGCGCGATTGCGCGCTGCGGGATGCGCTCTTTGATCCAATCCGCTGATCTCTCCGCATGCCCCCTTGAACCCCACCGGTAATTCCTGAATGGTCGCGCCAAACGCGCGCAGAAATCAGGGCAGGCAAAGACATGGACATCCGGGCAATCCTCATGGGGCTGGGCTTTGCGCTCATGTGGTCCTCGGCTTTCACCTCGGCGCGGATCATTGTCTCTGCCGCTCCGCCGCTCACAGCGCTTGGCCTTCGGTTCCTGATCTCGGGCCTGATCGGCATAGCCATCGCCCTGTTACTGGGGCAAACGTGGCGTCTCACGCGGGCACAATGGCGCGCCACTATCATTTTCGGAATCTGTCAGAATGCGCTCTATCTCGGCCTGAATTTTGTCGCCATGCAGACGATCGAGGCCTCCTTGGCCGCGATCATCGCCTCCACCATGCCGCTCATCGTGGGCTTTTTCAGCTGGATCTTTTTGAAGGAGCGGCTTGGAAAGGTTGGAATCATGGGGCTCTTTGCCGGGCTTGGCGGCGTGGTGATCATCATGGGCGCGCGGCTTCAGGGGGGCATGGACCTCTATGGCGTGGGTCTCTGTGTGATTGCGGTGTTTGCACTGGCCTTTGCCACGCTGGCGGTGCGCGGCGCGGCATCGGGGGGCAATTTCCTGATGGTTGTAGGCTTGCAGATGATGGTGGGCGCGGTCCTGACCGGCTCCATCGGCCTTGCCACTGAACCCCTCGTAATCGACTGGAGCACGCAGCTTGTGGTGGCCTTCCTCTACACCACGCTGATCCCCGGCCTCGCCGCCACGCTGGTCTGGTTTCTCTTGGTCGAGCGGATCGGCGCCACCCGCGCCGCCACCTTCCATTTCCTCAACCCGTTCTTTGGCGTGGCCATCGCCGCGATGCTGCTCAATGAGGCGCTGCGGTTGGGCGACCTGATCGGCGTGCTGGTGATCATGGGCGGGATTCTGGCGGTGCAACTGTCACGGCAAGGGCGGATTTGATCCATTCACCGGCAACGCCCTTAGGTCTCGGACATCGCAAGTTTGAAAGCGGCAAAGCAAAAGAACAAGCCCAGAGTTGCTTCTATCCAGCGCCGGCCGGCGGCATAGGCTGTGCGGACAGGCGCTGCCGACAATGCCACGGCCCAAGCCCCGTGGCATCCGAAGGAAATTGCAAACGCTCCGGCGAAGAAGAGCGTCACCACTCCGGCCCCGGCACCCTCAACTGACCCGATAGAGGCAATCGCGATCCAGAATGCAATCGCCTTGGGATTGGTAATCTGCAACAAGTAACCAGCCATGAAATGCCGCAGCGGTGAACGACGTTCGGCGTTCAGAGGGCGCAGAGCGGGTGGGTTCAACGCCTTTTGAAACGCCCCCCATGCAAGATAGAGAAGATAGGTGGCCCCAATGACGCGCAGAGCGCTCATCGCCCAGGCAGCCTGTGACAGGATAAGGCCGACCCCCAACATGGTTAGAATGTTGATTGTTGTGCTTCCGACGGCAACCCCCAACGTCGCCATCAGCGCTGGCCGGCGCCCATGTTCGGTGGCAATCCCAATCAACATGGCCACGGATGGCCCCGGCGAAGACGCTGCGACCAAAAGAATGGCGTAGGCAGCCAAGATGCCGGGCAAGTACAAGGCAAGGTCGGTCATGGTGATTTCCAATTGATTTCCGGTATGCTCATTTCTGCGGAAAACCGACCCTCTGTCCAGCGCCAACACTTCGCTATATATCGAAGTATGCCTGAAATCAACGAGGGAGCATCCCACCCCCAGAATCCGCCACTTGCCACCATGACCTCTGGCGTAGGTAGCAGCCCGTCCCTATCAGAAAAGCGAGGTCAGCCGATGCGCCCCCGCGGCCCATCCCCTACCTGCCCACGATGCAAAAGCAGGTGATCGAGTATCACGCAGGCCATCATCGCCTCGCCCACCGGCACCGCGCGAATACCGACGCAGGGATCATGCCGCCCCTTGGTCACGACCTCGATGGGGTTTCCATCCACGGTGATCGACTGGCGCGGGGTCAGGATTGATGATGTAGGCTTGACCGCAAACCGCACAACGATCTCCTGGCCTGTCGAAATCCCACCAAGAATACCCCCCGCATGGTTCGAAGCGAAATGCGGGCCATTCTCGCCCATGAAAATCTCATCGGCATTGGCGCTGCCGGTGAGGCGCGCCGCCGACATGCCTTCGCCAATCTCGACGCCTTTGACGGCATTGATTGACATCATCGCGGCGGCCAGATCCGTATCCAGCTTACCATAGATCGGCGCGCCAAGCCCCGCAGGCACGCCGCGCGCGACGACTTCGATCACCGCGCCGACCGAATCGTGCTTCTTGCGCAACGCTTGCAGATAGTCTTCCCACGCAGGCGCCGCCGCCGCATCGGGCAGCCAGAAATCATTGCCGTCAATCGCGTCCCAATCGAACCGCGCGCGGTCCAATTCCATCTCGCCCATGGCGACCATGTAGCCCTTGATCTCGATCTCCGGCACCAAGGCCGCAAGCGCGGCCCGCGCCACACCGCCCGCTGCCACCCGCGCCGCCGTTTCCCGCGCCGAAGACCGCCCGCCACCGCGCGGATCACGCAGACCATACTTGAGGTGATAGGTGATATCGGCATGGCCGGGGCGGAACGTCTTGGCAATCTCGCCATAATCGCGCGAGCGTTGATCGGTGTTCTCGATCATCAACTGGATCGGCGTGCCCGTGCTCTGGCCCTCGTAGACGCCTGAGAGGATGCGCACCGCATCGGGCTCGTTGCGCTGCGTCATGTTCTTGTTCTGGCCCGGACGGCGCTTGTCCAGCCAGAGCTGCAACATCGCCTCATCCAGCGCCACGCCCGGCGGGCAACCATCGACCGTAGCACCCAAGGCAGGGCCGTGACTTTCGCCCCAAGTGGTGAAACGAAACAGATGACCAAATGTGTTGAGGCTCATGCGCAAGGCTCCTTTGTCGTTCATCTAGCCTCGGCTTGTCCGCGCCTCAAGCCATTTTGGCGGGCATTTGTCGCAAACAGGCGATCCATGGGATCGAATCGCGATAGTCTCTTGCTCGGGATGGGCTGGCGGAGCGGTATAAACCGAATGACAGCGGCACGTTCAAAAAACACTGGCGCAGGGCACGGACCCTGCTAACACTACCGGCAAGACTGTCCAAAAACGACAGCACACCGACAACAAACTCAACAGGGAGAAGATAATGACCAATGACACCTCGCACGACAACGTGCGCCCGGTCGTCCGCAAGATGGCCGAGGACACCCGCGCCGGCAAGATGAGCCGCCGCGAATTCGTGGCGCTTGCTTCGACCTTCGGCGCATCCTCTGCCGCAGCCTACGGCCTCCTTGGCCTTGCGGCACCCGCCCCCGCCTATGCTCAAGAGGGCAAGACAGGCGGCGTGTTGCGCGTGGCCAGCCGGGTAATGGACATCACCGACCCGCGCAAATATGCGTGGTCCGAGCCGGGCAACCTGGCCCGTCAATTCTGCGAGCCGATGGTCCGCTGGGCCTCGGATTTCACCTTTCAGCCGATGCTGCTCGAAGCGTGGGAGGTCAGCGACGACGCCAAGACCTACACGCTCAAAGTGCGCCAGAATGCGGTCTGGAACAACGGCGACGCCTTTACCGCAGATGACATCATCTACAATCTCAACCGCTGGTGCGACAAGGCGGTCGAGGGCAATTCCATGGCCTCGCGCATGGGCACTCTGATCGACCCCGAGACCAACAAGGCCATTGATGGCGCCATCGAGCGCGTCGATGATTTCACCGTTCGCCTCAACCTGCCGCGCCCTGATATCACCATCATCGCGGGCATGTCGGACTATCCCGCGCTCTGTGTGCATTCGAGCTTTGGAGAAGATGGCGATCTGGCCAAAGCCCCCATCGGCACCGGCCCGTTTGAGCTTGTTTCGATCGAGATCGGTGTTGCTGCGGAATACAAGCGCCGCGAGAATGGCAAATGGTGGGGCGGCGATGTCTATCTCGACGGCATCCGCTTTATCGACTTTGGCGAGGACAACGCCTCGATCGTTGCTGCGTTTGACGGCGACGAAATCGACATCAACGACGAATCCACGGCCGATTTCATCGAATCCTACGACGCACTTGGCCTGACCAAACAGTCCAAACCCACGGCCAACACCATCGTCGCCCGCATGCGCGCCGATACCGCGCCCTATGACAGCAAAGACTTGCGTAACGCCATTCAATTGGCCTGCGACAATGCCGTGCTCTTGGCGATCTCGATCAATGGCGAGGGTGTGCCTGCGGAAAACCACCACGTTGCCCCGTTCCACCCGGAATATGCCGAACTGCCCGCTATCGCGGCAGACCCGGCCAAGGCCATCGAAATGGCACGCGCTGCGGGCCATGGCGATACAGAGATCGACATCATCTCGATTGATGGCGATTGGCGCACCACGACCACCGATGCCATCGGCGCGCAACTGCGTCAGGCCGGCTTCAACGTCAAGCGGACCGTGATCCCCGGCTCGAGCTTCTGGAACGACTGGACCAAGTATCCGTTCTCGACCACCAACTGGGGGCCGCGCCCCTTGGGTGTGCAGGTGCTGGCACTGGCCTATAAATCAGGCGAAGCGTGGAACGAATCCGGGCACGCCAACCCAGAGTTCGATGCCCTGCTTGACGAGGCGCTCGGCATTTTTGACGCAGACAAGCGCCGCGAATATTCCGCCAAGCTGCAAGCGATGTTGCAAGACAGCGGTGCGGTGATCCAGCCGTTCTGGCGCAATCAGGCGCTGCACCACACCGACAAGGTCAAGGGCGTGCAAGCGCATCAATTCCGCGAAATGCATTACGAGCAGGTCTGGCTCGACGTCTGATCGCCCCCGCCTGACAGATCGGGCCGCCCATGACGGGCGGCCCGTTTCATTTACGCCACCTCTGCACGCAAGACCGCCATCCGCTCGGTCAAGAGCTTGCGTGACATCTCATCCTTGAGCTTACCTTGATCGTCAAACGCGTTCATCGCCCCGGCAATCAACACAGCCGTGCCGGGCAAGAGCCGCGCTTGCAACTGGGTAAGGCAAGACAGCGTCATGAACTGCGCGGTCTCGCCCCCGGTGCGCCCCGCAGAGGCGGACACCACCACGACGGGTTTATCCTTAAAGGCCGCACCCGGCACCCGGCTGATCCAGTCCAGACCATTCTTGAGCACGCCAGTGATACCTTTGTTGTATTCCGGCGCACCGATCACCACGGCATCCGCATCCTTGATCTGCTGGACGAGGTGCTTCACTGCATCTGGCACGCCCTCCGCTTCTTCCAGATCGCCATCATAAAGCGGCAGCGCCAGATCGCCCTCGCTCACATCCGCCGGGCCAAAGGCCTCTGCCGCCTCGGCCAAAAGCATGCGGTTATACGATCCTTTGCGCAGCGATCCTGAAATCAACAAGAGCTTCGGGTTTGCCATCTGAAATCCTCTCAAGGGTTATAATCGTTCCGCGCACAAACTGGTGCGCGACACGGCATTTGGCAACCGTGACTGCCCGCACAGCCGCTGTGCAAGCTCTCAGAGCCCAAGAAAAACCCCGGCGCGGGGATCAAACCGCAGCCGGGGAAGTACCCGCCAAAGAGTGCGAGGAGGACGTCGTTACCAGTCCACCGGACCCTTGTCCGCGAATTGATGGACCAGAAAATCAATAAAGGCCCGCACCTTGGGTTGGGTGAACCGACCCGGCGGATAGACCGCATAAATGCCCTGCAATTCCAGCGGCAAATCAGGCATGGCATCTTCAATCAGCCCATCGGCCATGGCACGCGAATAGAGAAACGAGGGTAGATAAGCGATACCAAGCCCCGAAATCGCAGCATTCAGGAGGGATTGACCATCGTTGACGCTGAGCCCCCCCGCCGTGCGCACTTGCCGCTTTTCCCCCGAGGGCGCGGTCAGTTTCCACACCGCGCCACCTGCCTGACTCGAATAATGCAAGAGCTTGTGTTCGTTGAGATCGTCAATCTTCTGCGGCCGCCCGTATTTTTCAAAGTAATTCGGGCTGGCGATCATCCGCTTGGTGGTCTCTGTCAACTTGCGGGCGCGCAGCGTGCTGTCCTCCAACTCGCCAATGCGCACCGCCATGTCAAACCCTTCGGAGATCAGCTCGACATAGCGATTGTTGAGCACCATATTTACAGTGATGTCTGGGAATTCATCCAGGAATGTTCCCAACACCGGGCTCAGATGATTGACCCCGAAATCTGTGGCTACGGAAATCCGCAACAGGCCCGACGGGTCCGACTGCATCGAACTCACCAGCGCATCCGCCTCGCCCGCGTCATTCAGAACCCGCAATGCCCGATCATAATAGGCAAGCCCAATCTCGGTCGGGCTCACCCGCCGCGTGGTCCGGTTGAGCAACCTTGCCCCCAAACGGGCCTCCAGCGACGACACGTGCTTGGACACGGCGGATTTGGAAATGCCCATCTTGCGGGCTGCGTCAGTAAATCCACCCTGATCCACCACGGTGGCAAAGGCTTCCATCTCGGTCAGGCGATCCATACTCGTACCTCTGAGTTGCGTCTTGAAGATCTTTGTGACGGGAAAATCGGGCACAACTGGGGCGCTTGCCAGACAATATCTGGATTTCGTCGTCATCGTTCGCCAGCTGGAAACATGGAAACACCAAGCTGTGATTGTTGACGAGATACGTCAGCGCACCACTTATGTTACCATATCCATCGGAGGAGCTACCATGACGCGCATCATTACACTCACTGCCGCCGCCTTTCTGAGCCTCACGAGCCCCCTCTTCGCCGGGGATACCCCCGCACCCGAAGGGGCCGAGGTCTATTTCGTCAATCTCGAGGATGGCGCCACCGTCACGGCACCGGTCACCGTCATCTTTGGCCTCAAAGGCATGGGCGTGGCCCCTGCCGGCACCGAAAAAGAGGCGACCGGGCATCATCACGTGCTGGTCAACCGCCCGCCTTTGGGTGAAGGGCCGGACGGTACCGAGGAGCTGAACGTGGGTCTGCCCGCCGATGACAACCACCGCCATTTCGGCGGCGGCCAGACACAGGTGACGCTGGATCTGGCACCGGGCACCCATACGTTACAACTGGTCATGGGCGACCTGAACCATGTGCCCCACGATCCGCCGGTGGTATCCGAGGTGATCACGATCACCGTCGAATAAGCCGCGTCAGAGCGCGGCAGCCAGCCGCGTGCCCTGATCAATCGCGCGTTTCGCATCAAGTTCGGCGGCCAGATCCGCGCCGCCGATCACATGCGACGTAACGCCCCGCGCCTCCAGAGCGTCGGCCAGGCTGCGCTCGCTCAACTGACCCGAGCAGAGCACGACGGTATCCGCCTCGATCAGCGTCGGGCGTTCACGCGCCTCGCCAAAACTCACATGCAACCCCGCCGCGTCAATGCGCTCGTAATTGACGCCGCCGATCATCTCGACGCCTTTCATCTTGAGCGCGGCACGGTGAATCCAGCCTGTTGTTTTGCCCAAACGCTTGCCGGGGGCTTCTGCCTTGCGCTGCAAGAGCGTGACCTTGCGCGCGGGCGGCTCTGGCTGCGGCCCCTGCGGCGACAGACCTCCGCGCACCTCTGCCGGATCGCCCACGCCCCATTCGGCGCGCCAGAGCGCGATATCCTCGGTCGGGCTAATCCCCTCATGCACAAGGTATTCGGACACGTCGAATCCAATGCCGCCCGCGCCCACAACCGCCACACGGCGACCCACCTCTGCGCCCCCCCGCAACACGTCGATGTAATTCACCACATTCGACGCATCCTGCCCCGGGATACCCGGATCGCGCGGGACAACGCCGGTGGCGATGATCACGGCGTCAAACCCGTCCAAATCCTCGGGACGCACCTCCTGCCCCAGCCGCAGATCGACGCCCGATTCGGCAACCATGGTGCCGAACCAGTCCACCAACCCGCGAAACTCTTCCTTACCAGGGATGACCTTGGCCATGTTCAACTGACCACCCAGTTCCGCCGCGCGATCAAAGAGCGTCACTTGATGCCCCCGCTCCGCCGCCGTAATCGCCGCCGAAAGGCCCGCAGGCCCCGCACCAACCACCGCAATCCGCTTGGACACCGTCGCAGGCGCAATCACCAATTCCGTCTCATGGCAGGCGCGCGGATTGACCAGACAGGATGTCAGCTTGCCCGAGAATGTGTGATCGAGGCACGCCTGATTGCACGCGATGCAAGGCGCAATCGTGGCGCTGCGTCCCGCCACCGCCTTGTTGACGAATTCCGCATCCGCCAGAAACGGCCGCGCCATGCTGACCATATCGGCAGCGCCCTCCGCCAGCACCCCCTCGCCCACTTCGGGCGTGTTGATCCGGTTCGAGGTGATGACGGGAATCCCCACCTTGCCCATCAGCTTTTTCGTGACCCAGGCAAAACCCGCACGCGGCACGCTCGTCGCAATCGTGGGGATCCGTGCCTCATGCCAGCCGATGCCGGTGTTGAGGATCGAGGCACCCGCACCCTCGATTTCTTGCGCCAGTTGCACCACCTCGTCATGGGTGCTGCCACCCGGCACCAGATCAATCATGCTGAGCCGGTAGATGATGATAAAGTCAGACCCCACCGCCGACCGCGCCCGGCGCACCACCTCGATCGGCAGGCGCATACGGTTCTCATAAGAGCCACCCCAGCGATCCTCGCGCTTGTTGGTATGGGTCACAAGAAACTGGTTGAGGAAATACCCCTCAGACCCCATGATCTCGACCCCGTCATAGCCTGCCTCGCGCGCACGGGTTGCGGCGGTGACGATATCAGCGATCTGTTTCTCGATCCCGTCCTCATCCAATGCCTTGGGCGTAAAGGGTGAAATCGGCGACTTGATGGCCGAGGCGCTCACGCATTCCTTGCCATAGGCATAGCGCCCGGCATGCAGGATCTGCATCGCGATGAGACCACCTGCCTCATGCACCCGGTCCGTGACGATCCGGTGATTGGCGATATCCTCGGGCGTAAAGAGCCCCGCCGCACCGGGGAACACGCCCCCCTCGCGATTGGGCGCCATGCCGCCCGTGACCATCAGACCGACACCGCCCCGCGCGCGCGCTGCATAAAACTCCGCCACCCGGTTCCAGTCGCGGGTTTCCTCCAGCCCCGTGTGCATCGACCCCATCAGCACGCGGTTCTTTAGCGTCACATGCCCCAGATCGAGCGGGCTGAGAAGATGCGGATACTCGGACATGGCTGACCTCCCTTGGCTGCCTCGCACCATGGCTTGGGCCTACGATCTTGTCACCCCGAAACGCTGCGTTACACAGTGGGCCGGTGAGAGCGCCTGGGCAACGGCCCCATAGAAACGATCCAGCGCGCGCGTTGACCATGACCATAACGCCCCAGGACCCTTACCCGACAAAGCGCCGTGCCACCTCGCCCGCCATATAGCTCACACGCCCGCCCGCAAGCGTGGCCATCACACGCCGTGTCTCGGGCTCGATGACCACCAGATCAGCCCGCAATCCCGCCTGCAACACACCGCGGTCGTCCAGCCCAAGCACCTCTGCCGGACCGCGAGAGACAAGCCGCCATGCCGTTGCCAGATCACAAACCCCGCCATCCGCGAGAAAAAACGCCGCGCGCTTGAGCGAGGGATAGTGATAATCCGACGCCAGCGCATCCACGAGGCCCATCGCCACCAGATCGACCGCGCTGACATTGCCCTTGTGTGACCCACCACGCACCAGATTGGGGGCGCCCATGATGACGCTATCGCCACCCGCGCGCGCCTCTTCGGCGGCTTCCACTGTCTCGGGGAATTCGGCAATCGTCATGCCGCGCGCCCGCGCCACGCGCCGCGCCTCGGCGGTCCCGTCATCATGGCTCCCCAACCGCACACTCTGCGCGCGCAACCCAGCACTCAACCGTTCCAACGCAGGCCCGACCTCGGTTATTCTGTCATGCAATCCCTGAATGAACTCCAGATGCTTTTCGGGATTGCGCCCAATCCGAAGCGCCTGCCCGGTCAACCCCTGAGGCCGCTTGCCCGCCGCCAATGCCGCATGCGGCAGGTGATCGTTGAACACAACATAGCCGATGCCATGCCGCGCTACCATCTCGAGCACCGCATCATAATCCTCAAGCAAGGACATCTCGAACCGCAATTGCGCCAGCAAATCCGTGTCAACCCTGCCCCGCACCTCTCCGAGCGCGTCGAACACACGGTCCGCAAACTCCGCACCGCGCATCCCACCTTCCCAGCTATAGAACTGCGCCAGAACGGCGGTGGTGATGCCATTGGCGGCCAGTTCCGCCTCGGTCGCGATCATGCCTTGGGCAAGATCCTTCATCGCACCGCGCCGGGGGGCCAGATGCCGCTCGAACCCGTCACCATGCACATCGACGAGGCCGGGCAGAACCATGTATCCGCTTAGATCAATCTCTCGGCCCTCAGGCGCATCGGTGACAAGCCCGTCGCTGAGGGACAAATCCCCATCCTCAAGCCCGTCAGGCCGCAGCACCTGCGCCCCGCGCAATGTCACAGTCAGCACGCTCATCCTCCACGCCGCCCAAACAGAACATCGCCCAAACTCAGGCCATGGTCGAATTGCCCATGCTCCAGAAATTCCTCGATCTGCGCGATCACGAGCGGGTTGTTCATCAGGAATGTATGCGTCACCGGCAGGGTGATGTGATCGGCCATGCCTTCGACCCTTGTCGAGGCGACCGAGACCTTGCCATCGTCCGGCCCGTCGATCAGGCTGGAAAAATAGGGGTTGAGCGAGCGGGTGCCCGCGATCACCCCCAATTCGAAATCCACCGGCGGCAGGTTTTCCGGCACGCCGCCCGGCCCGGTTTCCAGTTGCAGCCCCGCAGGACCGTTGAGCCAGCGGAAAAGCTCGAGACCGCCCAGTTCATCCACCAATTCGCTGCCATGATTGGGCGGGGCCAGCATCACGACCCGGCCCATCTGGTCGGGGCGATTTTTCTGGAGCCAGAGCCGCAAGAGAATGCCACCCATGGAATGCGTGACGAAATGCACCCGCGTCGCGCCACAGACCCGCACGGCAAAGGGCAGTGTCTCACGCGCAAGCCGCTCGATTTCTTCTTCGGTCGACGGGTAATCGGGGCTGAAAACATCATAGCCGCGCGCCTCAAGCACCTCTTGCAGGATCACAAAGGACGCATCAGAGCGCGCCAGCCCATGCAAGAGCACCACGCAATCGGCCCGCGCCGCCGTGGTCCAGAAGGCCAAGACTAGGCCCGCAAGGATGGTCACTCTGCTCATGTCGCCCCCATAGGCGCAAATGCGCGCGCTGAACAGGGGCTACGCGCCGTCCCGTTTGCGCAGCCCCGCCGCGCGCATCTGGCTCAGCGTCACCCGCGGGGTCAGCGCCTCGGGCGAGATCACGAGATCAAGCACAGCACCGGTGGGCGAGGCGCAGGCGCGCGCAAAGGCGTCCGCGAACTCCTCGGTCCGCTCCACCCGTTCACCGTGAAATCCATAGGCGCGCGCCAGGGCCGCGAAATCCGGGTTGACCATATCGGTGCCCGAGACGCGTTCGGGATAGGTCCGCTCTTGATGGGCGCGGATGGTGCCGTAGATGCCATTGTTGAGGATCAAAATCACCGGCTGTGCGCCCGCCTGCGCGGCTGTAGCCAATTCCTGACAGGTCATCTGGAAATCACCGTCGCCCGCGAAACAGACCACGCGCCGCTCCGGATACATGACTTTGGCGGCAATCGCCGCCGGGACGCCATAGCCCATGGCTCCCGATTGCGGGGCCAGAAGGCGCATTTGAGGCCCGTATTTCAGGAACCGCCCCGACCAGATCGCGAAATTTCCCGCACCGTTGGTGATGATCGCATCCGCGGGCAGCACCTCGCGCAGATGGGCTGTCACCTTGCCCATATCGACAGGCGAAGGCAGGTCCGGCAAATCAAACCCCGCCTCATAGCCTGCGCGCGCCTCTGCCCGCCAAGCGGCCCAATCACCCGCGACCGGCCCGCCCGCGTTCAGCGCACGCACAAAGCCATTCGGCCCCGCCTGAATGCCCAGTTGCGGCTGATAGACCTTGCCCAGTTCCAGATCAGAGCCATGCACATGGATGAGGCGCTGCTTGGGTTCTGGTAGGTCAAAGACCGTGTAACCATCCGTGGAGTTTTCACCAAACCGATTGTTGATCGCCAGAATCACATCCGCCTCAGCCAAGAGGCGGCGCACATTGGGCACCATGCCCACACCGGCCTCGCCGCAAAACACCGGCGCGTGATTGTCGAACTGATCCTGATAGCGAAAGACCGAGACGACCGGGATGTCGGACCCCACCGCAAACTCTCCCAAATCTGCGCGACCGGCCTCTGTCCAGTTGCAGCCGCCGTAGAGGATGAGTGGTCGCTGGGCCCCGGCCAGCATTTCGCGCGCCCGCGCCATGGCCTCTGCGCCCGGTTCCGGTTCTGGATACGTCCCCGGCCCAGAGAGCGGCAGCACCTCGGTCACATCGGTCAGCATATCCTCGGGCAGCGCCACCACCACGGGGCCGGGGCGGCCCGTCACGGCGGTTTTCCACGCCCGCGCCACGATTTCGGGGATGCGGCCCACCTGATCAATTTCGACCGCCCATTTCACCATCGTGCCAAAAACGGCGCGGTAATCCAGCTCCTGAAACGCCTCGCGCCCCTTCATATCGGTGCCCACCTGGCCGACAAAGAGGATCATCGGCGCGCTGTCCTGCATCGCGGTATGCACCCCGATCGAGGCATTGGTCGCCCCCGGCCCTCGCGTGACCCAAGCGATGCCGGGACGGCCCGTCAGCTTGCCATAGGCCGCCGCCATATAGGCAGCACCGCCCTCCTGTCGGCAGAGCGTAAAATCGAGCCGCCCGGCGGTGTCATGCAACGCATCCAATACTGCAAGATAGCTCTCTCCAGGCACGCCGAAACTGTGCCGCGCCCCAAGCGCCAACAGGCACTCCACCAACAATTGCCCCCCATTGCGCGTGTTCTTTGCCATGCCGGATCCTTTCCATGTGTTGCGCGCAAGCTGGACCAAGGCCGGGTCCAAACACAACCCCTTTTCAGCCGGCCTCGTGCCGCATACCCTCAGACCGCAACGCCCCATATGTCAGGTCCGCCCATGCCCTCGCCTCGCCTCGCCGCCCGCGCCGTGATTGTGGATCAGGGGCGCCTGTTGCTGGTCAATGCCTATGCCGATGCCGCCAGCACGCTCTGGTGCGCGCCGGGCGGTGGGGTCGAAGCGGGCACCTCGCTGCCCGACAACCTGATGCGCGAGGTTCACGAAGAAACCGGCCTCACAATCCGCGTCGGCACCCCCTGCCTGATCAACGAGTTTCATGCGCCCAGCACCGGCTTTCATCAGGTCGAGGTGTTCTTTCGCTGCACGGTGGTTGCAGGCACGCTCTCGGACGACTGGCACGATCCCGAACACATCGTCAGCCGCAGGCGTTGGGTGACAGAGACTGACATGGGGGACTTGCGGGTCAAGCCCGACAGTCTGGCGCGCGTCGCCTTTCAACGCGGGATGGGTTACGATCCACTCGAGGAAATCGTCGGCCCCTGAGCACGCCTTGGGATCACCGACACCGCGACGCCGCCCAGCACCAACGCGCTTGCCAGCACGAATTCCGCGCTCAGCGCCTCGCCCAGAAAGAGCATTCCACCGGCCATGGCGATGACCGGCACGGTCAGCTGCGCCACCGCCGCAACCGAGGCGGCCAGCCGTGGCAAGAGACTATACCAGAGCGCATAGCCCAGACCGGATGTCACCGCCCCCGACAGCACCGCGAGCACAACGCCCTGAGCCCCGATCACGATCCCTTCCGCGCCCTTGGGCACCAACCAGCCGACCAATAGGCCCACGGGGGCAGCCCAGATGAAATTCGCCGCTGTGGCCATCAACGCGTCGCCCGACCGTCTTCCGCTCAACGAATAGACACCCCAACCGACGCCCGCAGCCGCCATCAAGAGGCCATGGAAGACGCTCACCTGCGGTCCCGCTCCGGGCCAGAGCAGCCACGCAAGCCCGCCAAAGGCCAGCCCGGCCCCGATCCAGCGGCGGACCGGCATCGCCTCGCGCGCGAGCAGACCGCCTGCAAACATGGTGATCTGCACCACGCCAAACAGGATCAGTGCCCCCAGACCGGCATCAAGCGCCCGGTAGGCCAAGGAAAACCCATAAAGATAGACAAGAAGCGATAGCACCCCAACCACACGCCCCGGCCCCAAAAGCTGCACCCGACCACGCAACACCAGACACAAGACACCCAACATCACCGCGCCTGAGACAAGGCGAATAACCCCAAAACTGACCGCATCTATGCTTCCCCCTGCCAAGGCCATTCGGTTCAGCACCGAATTGGCGGCAAAGGCGATCAGGGTGAGGGCGGTCAAGAGAAAGAGGCGCATGGCCCTTTGCTACCCGCTCTCGCGCGCGGGGTATAGTCAGATGATCGTGAAAGCGCCCGCCTTCATCGTTCTGCAAATACTCAAATTCCGACCTTGCCGCCGGATCATGCCGGTGCCGGGATGGGGCCGCCCTTGGGCGACCCCAGATACCGGTGGCTCAGCTTTGCGCATCCAACTGGCCGCTGCGAAACAGCAGCCCTGCCGCCACGGTGCCAATCACCGGGGCCACGATAAAGAGCCACAGTTGCGCCAGCGCCGTGCCGCCTACGAATACCGCAGGCCCGATCGAGCGCGCCGGATTGACCGAAACACCCGTCACGTTGATGCCAACGAGATGGATCACCACAAGGGCAATGCCGATGGCCAGCCCCGCCAGATGGGCCGGCGCGCCTTTGCCGGTGGCACCAAGGATCACAACAATGAAGAGAAAGCTCGCCACCACCTCGAAAATGAAGGCCGCGGTCATGGCGTATTCGCCCAGATAGCCCGGACCCCAACCATTCTGGCCCAGCCCGTTCTGTGCGACGCTGTAATCCGCCTTGCCGCTGGCGATCAGCATCAAAATGCCCGCGCCTGCCAAAGCGCCGAGGATCTGCGCCAAGATATAGCCCGCCGCCTCGGACAGAGACATACGGCCCGCCGCCACCGCCCCCAAGGAGACAGCAGGGTTGATATGGCAGCCCGACACCGGACCGATGCCATAGGCCATGCCAATCAGCGCAAAGCCGAAGGCAAAGCTGATGCCCGCAAGGCCGATATCGCCCCCGGCAAGCACCGCCGCCCCACAGCCAAAGAGAACAAGAGTGAAAGTGCCGATGAACTCGGCCAGTTGCTTTTGCATTGGAAACCACCTGCTGAACTTGTTTAACAGGCGTAGAGTATCGCGGATTTCGATCTGTGGAATGGGGAATTTTCGGTGTTTGGGTCACATCTTTGATGCCATGCCACCGTCCAAAGAAAAGGGGCCGCCCGAAGGCAGCCCCGATCCGTTAGCATGTTGCCAAGAGTGGCTTACATCATGCCGCCCATGCCGCCCATGTCGGGCATACCGCCGCCAGAGCTTTCCTTCTGCGGCTTGTCGGCCACCATCGCTTCGGTGGTGATCAGCAGGCCAGCGATCGAGGAGGCATCCTCAAGCGCGGTGCGGACAACCTTGGCCGGGTCGATGACGCCAAACTTGAACATGTCGCCATATTCGTCGGTCTGGGCGTTGTAGCCGAACTTGGGATCTTCGCTCTCACGGATTTTGCCCGCGACAACAGATCCGTCAACACCAGCATTCTCGGCGATCTGACGCAGCGGCGCTTCCAGCGCGCGACGCACGATGGCGATCCCGGCGTTCTGGTCGCTGTTTTCACCCTCAAGCCCAGCCAGTTTCTTGGCAGCCTGAACCAGAGCCACGCCACCGCCGACAACGATGCCTTCTTGCACGGCTGCGCGCGTTGCATTGAGCGCGTCATCGACGCGGTCCTTGCGCTCTTTCACTTCCGTTTCGGTCATGCCGCCGACGCGGATCACGGCAACACCACCGGCCAGTTTGGCCACGCGCTCTTGCAGCTTTTCGCGATCGTAATCAGACGTGGTGTCCTCGATCTGCTGACGGATCTGGCTGACCCGTGCTTCGATCTCGGCCTTCTCGCCTGCACCATCAACGATGGTGGTCGCATCCTTGGTGATCGAGATTTTCTTGGCAGAGCCAAGCATGTCCATACCGACATTCTCGAGCTTCATGCCCAGATCTTCAGAGATCACCTGACCGCCGGTCAAAATTGCGATATCCTGCAGCATCGCCTTGCGACGATCGCCAAAGCCGGGGGCCTTGACAGCAGCAATCTTGAGACCGCCACGCAGCTTGTTGACCACGAGAGTCGCCAGCGCTTCGCCTTCGACGTCCTCGGCAATGATCAAGAGCGGCTTCTGGCTCTGGATCACCTGCTCGAGCAGCGGCACCATCGGCTGAAGGCTCGACAGTTTCTTCTCGTGCAGCAGGATGAGACAATCATCCAGATCGGCAATCATCTTGTCGCTATTGGTCACGAAGTAGGGGCTGAGATAGCCACGGTCGAACTGCATGCCTTCGACCACATCGGTCTCGGTCTCGAGGCCCTTGTTCTCTTCGACGGTGATGACACCTTCGTTGCCGACCTTCTGCATCGCTTCTGCGATCTGACGACCGATTTCGGACTCGCCATTGGCAGAGATCGTGCCGACCTGCGCAACTTCGGCGCTATCGTTCACGGGGCGCGATGCGGCCTTGATGGCCTCTACAACCTTGCTCGTTGCCTGGTCGATGCCGCGCTTGAGATCCATCGGGTTCATGCCGGCGGCAACCGCCTTCATACCTTCCTTGACGATGGCTTGCGCCAGAACCGTCGCGGTGGTGGTGCCGTCGCCGGCCTCATCATTGGTGCGGCTGGCGACTTCTTTCACCATCTGCGCGCCCATGTTCTCGAACTTGTCTTCCAGCTCGATTTCCTTGGCAACCGATACACCGTCTTTGGTGATGCGCGGAGAGCCAAAGGATTTGTCCAGAACCACATTGCGGCCCTTGGGCCCCAGTGTCACCTTGACCGCGTCGGCCAGGATGTTCACGCCCTTGAGCATGCGATTGCGGGCGTCTGTATTAAAGCGTACGTCTTTTGCAGCCATTATAAGGTGCTCCCGTGTTTGAGTTCCGGTCAGATCAGCGTGAGGGGGAATACCCTTACGCGATCACGCCCAGAATGTCGCTTTCCTTCATGATCAATAGCTCTTCGCCATCAACCGTGACTTCTGTGCCCGACCATTTGCCGAACAAAATGGTGTCGCCGGCCTTTACGGCCATTGCGATAAGCTCACCATTGTCCTTGCGTGCGCCATCGCCGCAGGAAACAACTTCGCCTTGGCTCGGTTTTTCTTTGGCGCTGTCGGGAATGATCAACCCGCCCGCGGTTTTAGCTTCGCTTTCAACGCGGCGGACAAGCACGCGGTCATGCAGCGGTTTAAATGCCATCTCTGAGGCTCCTTGGCTCAAAGTTACTCCCTAGTGATCCCTCTACGGGGATCATTAGCACTCATGGGGTTCGAGTGCTAACGTCGCATAGCTAGGGAGTGCGCCCGAGGGAGTCAACAGCTTTGATGGATAAAATCATGCCTTTGGCCACCAGCATCCTTGGGATTTTATGCCGCAGCGCAGCATCGACCGGGTGACAAAGTCTGCGCGGCCCCCTATAAGGCGCGCAAACCCGTCTTAACCACAGGAATCCCCGCATGACCACCCTCGTTTTCGGCCACAAATCCCCCGACACCGACTCCACCGGATCGCCCATCCTCTGGGCGTGGTATCTCAACGAGGTACAGGGCACTGCGGCCGAAGCCGTGCTCTTGGGCGAACCCAATACCGAGGCTGCCTTTCTCTTGAGCAAATGGGACTTGCCCAAGCCGCGCATCATTTCCGACGTCGACGCCGGTCAGGCCTGCGTGATTGTCGATACCAACAACCCGGCGGAACTGCCCGCCAATGTGAACAATGCCGATATTCAGGCGATCATCGACCATCACAAACTGGTCGGCGGTCTGGAAACCAAAGGCCCGATCGACATCACCGTGCGGCCGCTGGCCTGCACCGCAACGATCATGCTCGACCTGATGGGCGATGACGCAGCCAAAATGCCCGACTGGGCCAAAGCCACGGCGCTGACCTGCATCCTCAGTGATACGCTTGAATTCCGCTCGCCGACAACCACCCCGCATGACCGCGCCGTAGCCGAAAAGCTCGCAGCCGATCTCGGGATCTCCATTCCCGACTACGCGGCCGAAATGTTCGCAGCCAAATCAGATGTCTCGGCCTTTTCCGACGCAGAGTTGCTGCGCATGGATTCCAAGGAATACGAGGTCGCAGGCACCAAATTCCGTGTCTCGGTTCTGGAAACCACGTCGCCCGCCATCGTGCTCGACCGCACGGCAAGCCTGATGAACAGCATGAAAACCGTCGCCACCGAGGACGGCGTTGATCAGGTGCTCTTGTTTGTGGTCGACATCCTCAAAGAAGAAGCCACCTTGCTCGTCCCCAACGATCTGGTGAAAACCTTGGCGGAAAAGAGCTTTGGTGCGACCGTCACAGGTGACGCGGTGGTCTTGCCCGGCATCATGAGCCGCAAAAAACAGATCATCCCCAGCCTCACGCTCTGATCGCCTGTCCGACGCGTCTCAAAGGGCCGCCTCCGGGCGGTCCTTTCCCTTGTCGGGCTGCACTGCCTCTACCGCTCGAACGCCATCAGAAACGCCTCAAGCTGCGTCGGATCAATCGGCTTGGACAGCACGGTAAGGTCGCTCGCTTGGCAATGCACGCGCACATCGGCGCTCAGATGCCCGGTGATGATCCGCGCCGGAATCGAGCCGTGCCGCGCAATGATCTGCGCCACGACATCCGGCCCCCGCACGCCGCCATCCAACTCGTAATCCACCAGCATCGCATCCGGGCTCAGCCCAAGATCGGCCAGTTGCGTCAAGGCTTCGGGCAGATTGGCCGCGTCCACGACATCCGCCCCCCAACTGCGCAAGAGCAAGGTCATCGCCTGCCGCAAATCAGGGTCATTCTCGATCAATAGAACAATGCGCCCTTCCAGCGATGCCCGCGCTCCGCCATGCGGATTGAGACTGCGCGCGTCCTGACCTGACCAAAAGGAATAAACCAAAGGCACGGTCACACTGAAACAAGCGCCACAGCCCAGATCAGACCGCAACTCCAGCGGATGCCCCAAGAGCGCACAGGCCCGGTCCACGATAGCCAGACCAAGACCCATCCCCTCGGCAGCGCTCACATGCGCATCCAGCCTGTGAAACTCCTGGAAAATCCGGTCCTGATCCGCAAGCGCAATCCCCGGCCCTGTATCGCGCACCTCAAGCCGCAGATTGCGCCCCTGACGCCGCGCGCCGACCAGAACCTTTCCCGACGGGGTATAGCGGATCGCATTGGCGATCAGGTTCTGCAGAATGCGGCGCAGATAGCTTGCGTCGCTCTCGACCAGAGCGTCACACGGCACATAGCGCAGGTCCAACCCCTTGAGCGCAGCAATCGGAGCGAACTCGTCGTTGAGTTGGTCCATGATCCTGCGCAGCGGAACATGGGTCACATCCACCTCGACATGCCCGGATTCGAGCCGGGAAATATCAAGCAGCGCGTCGATGATATCCTCGACACTGGTCAGCGCCCGCTGCGCCTTGTCCATCAACACGCGGTGATCGTCGCTGGCCAATTCCTCATGCAGCGACGCAAGGTAGAGCCGCGCCGCTGACAGCGGCTGGCGCAAATCATGGCTCGCCGCCGCGACGAACCGCGATTTCGAGGCATTGGCCCGCTCGGCCTTGGCCAACGCGTCCTCCAGCTCCAGCGTGCGATCGCGTACCCGCTGTTCCAGCCGCTCATTGGCATGCGCAAGCGCCCGCGCCGCTGCGCGCTCCGCCGTCACATCCGAAAAGCTGATCACAAAGCCCCGGTCGGGCATCTGCCGGGCAAAGACATCCAGCGTCTTGTGCTCGCCACTGCGCATGTAGAACCGCAATGGCGCGCGCCGATCCTGCGCCGCCACCCACGCCGCAATGTCACGCGCCGTCAAACCGCCTTCGATCTCGAAATCGCTGCCGATCCGCCGCAGAATCACATCGAATTCGATCCCCACCCGAAACCGGGACAGCGGGATCGACAACATGCTGCCCGCGTTCTGATTCCAGCCAAGCAACTGACCGCCGCGGTCAAAGATGCAAACGCCCTGATCAATGTGTTCCAACGTCGCCCGGATCAACTGCGCCTGATCGTCCAGGAGCTTGCCACGCTCGCGCCGCTCCAGCCGGATGATATCGGTGATATCGGTTTGCAGGATCACCGTCTGCCCGTCGCGGGTGCGATGTTCACTGACCTGAACCCAGCAATCGCCGGTCAGGTTGAGGTTGAACATCACATGCTTTTCCTGATGCAACTGCATCCGCCGCGCCGTCCAATCGCCGCGACTCTGCATGTCCGGCAGTTCCAGAAACCGGCTCTGGCTCGCGTGGCGCACGTAATCGGCAAACTCCAGACCGGGACGCAACTCGACCACCAGATCGGGCATATACATGCCAAAGCGGCTGTTATGCAGCACCAGCCGCCCATCGCTGTCAAACAGCGCGAATCCCTCCTGAATCGTCTCGATGGCATTGGCGAGATCCGAGCGCGCCCGCTCGGCCTGTCGGATCGCCTGCGCCAGTTGGGCATTTGAGTCGTTGAGCAGGTCCAGCGCATGTTCCAGATCGCGGGTGCGTTCGCTGATCTGATCTTCCAGAATCACCGCCCGCTCGAAATGCGCATAGGCGACGCCCCCGTCGTCCGTCACCTGCTCGACCCGGCGCATGAGCACTTCAATGATCTTGAGCAGCTTGCCGTTTTGCCGCTCCAGAGGATCAGACCTGTCGATCAGTGCTTCGGACATGGGCTAGCGCCCGATAGGGGGATAAATCGCCACCCCGGTCATGGTCTGATTGACATGCAACCCGTTGATCTGCTCGCCATAGGTCGAAAATCCCACCACGCGATGCGCCGCCAGAATACGCGAAATCTCGGGGCCGATCTGGCGCTGCTGCACCTCGGTCCGACGCAGGATGCAATCGCAGGCCAGCACCGTCAGCGGCTGTGTCTCCTGCCCGAGCGCAGCCAACTCCCGGTCCAGATGCGCCACCATATCCTGCGACTGTGCAAGCGTCAGAACCAGCCCCTCGTCAATCGCAGAAAAGAACTGCAAATCGCCATTGGCCTCAGCCCGCTGAATGGCGCGCACGTGATGCTGGCCGCCGATCCGCACCACCACCGGGTTTTCCGCAAAGGTCGAGGGCGTCAGCTCATCGATTCGGCAGCCGAGGATGCGGGCATATTCCTCGGCAGCCACTTCCGCGTTGATCTGGTGAACGATTCGGCGCGCCGGGTCTGCATCCGTCACCACCATGCGGCGATCCGTAGGCTGGAAATGGTCGAGCCGAAAAACCCGCACCGGACAGTCGGTGCGCATCAGGCAAACCACAGCGGCATTCTGCAGCGTCACGCCATCGCAGGAAATCAGCGTCTGCGCGAACCGCTCGCCATCTGCTGCCGATCCACCAAAGAGCGGCATCGGACCCAACCCAGCCGCCAAGGCGGCAACAAGTTCGTCCTCCTTGAGCGACAATCCGTCAACGGCAAGAAACGCAAATTCATTCGGGAGCGCGTCACCCGCCTGCGTGCTCAACCACGCTCGCGCCCGCACCGTCTGTGACACACAGGCGGTGCTATCCAGGTTCGACAGCGGGGTGACGACCTGCAACACTGCGTGAAAATGATCCGCGGCAAACCCCACAGCGACGATGCTGCCCTCGGCATAGCCCGCCATCCCGATCTCGCCTGCTGTCGTACAGCCCACACAGCGGCTATCGCCAAAGACACGCGCGGCCTCCGCCATAAGACCCTCGAAATCCGCCTGCGGGCTGACAAAAAAAAGCACCAGCGCCAGACGCACATCTCCCATGGCGCGGCGCAGCGTGCCTATGGCATCCTCTGCGTCATGCGGAACCTCGGCGCGTGCGACAATGGACCCGTCGCACAGCGTGCCCGGCTCAATCAGGCTGCTGTCCATCATTCCTCCCGTAGGGCTCCTCCGAACCCATGGAAAGGTTAGTCCGCTTACTCCGTCTCGCGCAAGACGTTAGAGAAGCTGGCCATCTGTGCGATCAACACCGCCTGCGTGCGGGTCTGAACCCCCAGTTTGCGCATGATGGCGGTGACATGAGTCTTGACCGTGGTCTCGGCGATCGACAATTCATAGGCGATCTGCTTGTTCAACCGACCCTCGCAGATCAGTTGCAGGATGCGCGCCTGCTGCCGGGTCAGATGCGCCAACCGCTCCACCGCCTCGTCACGGTCATTGACCGGATGTTCGGGCGTCTTGGTCAAGACCACACCTTCAGGCAGGAATATCTCACCCGCCGCTATCGCCTCGAACGCGGCACGAAACACCGGACGCTGGCTGTGCTTTGGGACAAACCCCGCCGCCCCGGCATGGATCACGGAACAGACCATCCGGCTCTCGGACATCGAGGACACGACCACGATCGGCGTCTCACCCACCACCGACTTGAGCCGTGCCAAACCGTCAAGCCCGGTCACATCCGGCAGGTTGAGATCGAGCACGATGATATCTGGCGGGCCATTCTCGGCCACCATCGCCAGCGCCTGATCGAGGCTCTCGGCGGTGTCGATCCGCGCGATTCCCGCGACGGACTTGAGGGTCATCGACAGCGCATCGCAAAACAGCGGATGATCATCCACAATCAGCGCCGTGCTGAAACGTCCCGGCCCCGCGGGTGCGGGACGGGTGCCGGGAATATGCGCCGTTTTGGGTGTCATGCCGCCATCCTACCAAAGGCCTACGCGCGGGCCTACTCACACCAAGGTCTGAGATCCTCAGCCCCGCCGCCGCATCAACCCGCGCCCCGGATCATAGCCCCAGAGCGCCAGACCAAGAAAGACCAGACTTGCCAGCGCCGTCCACAAGAGCGCCATGCCGTTGAATTGCCCATAGAGCGCAAAGCGGATCAACTCGACCGCATGGCTGAACGGGTTGACCGCGCAAATGTCGCGCAAAAGCATCGAACTTTCCGCCATCCGCCACAGCGGATAGAGCGCGGTAGACATGAAAAACGTGGGAAAGATCACGAAGTTCATCACGCCGGCGAAATTCTCCATCTGGCTGATAAAGGACGACAGCGCCACGCCCAAAGCCCCCAGCATCACACCCCCAAGAATCAGCGCGGGCAGAACATAGAGATAGCCCATCACCGGCATCTTGATCCCCATCGCCGCCGCAATGCCCAGAAACGCATAGCATTGCAGCACCGACACGGCAGTCCCGGCAAGGATCTTGGCAAACAAGAGCCACCAACGCGGCAAAGGGCTGGTCAGCAAGAGCCGCATCGACCCCATTTCCCGGTCATAGACCAGACTGAGCGACGATTGCATGCCGTTGAACAACAGGATCATCCCACACAGCCCCGGCACGATATAGGTCTCATAGGTGATATATGTCTGATAGGGCGGGATGATCGACAGGCCCAGCGCCGCCCGAAACCCGGCGGCAAAGACCACCAGCCAGACGAGGGGCCGCACCAAGGCCGAAACAAACCGCGAGCGCTGCCGCGCAAAGCGCAGCGCCTCGCGTGTCACAATCGCCGCCAGCGCGATCAAGAGAGGCCTCACGCGGGTGCCCCAGTCAGGCTCAGAAACCGCTCGGTCAGCCCCTCCTGCCCGGCAATCTCGCGGGTAGTGCCATCGGCCAGCACGCGACCCCGGTGCAGGATCACCAACCGATCCTCGGGCCAGACCTCATCCGTCAGATGCGTGGCCCAGAGCGCGGTTAGCCCGTCACTGGCACATAGATCATGCACATGGGCGGTAATCGCCCGCCGCGCCTCGGCATCCAGCCCCACCGTCGGCTCATCCAAGAGCAGAACCGCCGGTTGATGCACCAGCGCGCGGGCAATCTCGGTGCGCCTGCGGTGCCCGCCATTCAGATCACGCGCCAATTCATCCGCGCGCTCACCCATTGCCATCCGCTCCAGCGCCGCCTCGATTCGCATCTCAGCCGCGCGCCCCGCCAGCCCATGCAGCGCCGCGAAATAGCGCAGATTGCGCCGCACGCTCAGGTCCAGATCCAGCGTCTGTTGTTGAAACACCACCCCGATCCGCGCCAGCGCTTGCCGGGGATTGGTGGCAATATCATAGCCCGCAACCCTGATCCGCCCCTCGCGCGTCGTGAAAAGCCGCGTCAACAGCGCGAAAAGCGTCGATTTTCCCGCCCCATTGGGGCCAAGCAGGGCACAGAACGCGCCCTGCCCGACCTCAAAGCTCACATCGTCCAAGGCGCGCTTTGCCCCGTAGGAAAATCCCAGCCCCTCGATCCTTAGCCCCGTCATGCCGCGTTCCTGCCTTGTCATCCCGAAAGCATAGACCGGGGCGCGACCTTATTGAATGATGAACTCAAGCCGCTGACTGTCGCCGCTCGTGCCGGGGATCAAGAGGTTATACCGCCCCGGTTTGATCGCGATAAAGGAAAATTCCGCCGTGCCCGCATCGTCAAACTCCAGACTGTCGATCGCCATCGGGCGGATTTCGATATCGTTGATCACGATCTCATCCATCCAGATCGCCCGAAAGAATTCCGGCCCCGTCAGCGCCAATTCCGCACTGCCATCCGCGGTGATCTCCATCTCGTAATATGCACCCGATTGCAGCGTGATCGGCCCCTCGCCCAACGGCTTGCCAGAGGCCAGCGTAACCTCAATCTCATCCCCCCGGTTGCATTTCGCCAAGAGCCCGGCAAAGCCCAGATCATCGCAGAGTGGTGCGGCATGAGCGGGGGCTGCCAGCATCGCAAAGGCAACGGCGGTCAGTATATGTTTCATCATTTTCCCTCTTCCCTGTTGGATCAATCAGATACGACCACGACGCCCCAGGGCTGTTGCCCCACCTGCACCGATTTCACGACCTCTTCGGCCCCGACATCAATGATCGAAATATCGTTGGAATTGCCGTTGGTGGTGTAGAGGTATTTCTCCTCTGCATCAAAGGCCAGTTGCCAGACGCGCTGTCCCACCAACAGGTATTTCTCGACCTCAAAACTCTCGCCATTCACCAGAGCCACCCGGTTCGACGGCCCCAGCGCGACAAAGATTTTCTTGCCATCCGAGGTGACGCGCACCCCCACCGGCTGCAACAGTTCCGGCGCGATGCCCGGCACCTCGAACGTCACCTTGTGGACGATCTCGCCGCCATCCGGGTTGATCACGCTGACCGTGCCGCCAATCTCGGCGCTCACAAACAGATATTTGCCATCCGCCGTATATTGCGCAAAGCGCGGGCGCTGATCGACCAGCGTATTCTGCACGATTTCAAACGTCGTCGTGTCGATGAAATGCGCCATGTTGGTGGTCTCCGAGGTGTTGACCACATATTTGCCATCCGGCGAGATCCCCATGCCCTCCGGCTCCACGCCCACCGGTACTTCGGCCAGAATTGTATGCGTGTTCACATCCGTCACCGTGACCAGATTGTCATCCTCATTGGCGATAAAGAGCGGATTGCCCGACGGGTGCAGCACGAACAATTCCGGGTCCGGCCCCGAGGGCAGCGTGTGCAATTCCTGATAGGTCGCCGTGTCGAACACCCGCACCACATTATCATCCGAAGCGCAGACATAGAGATGCTTGCCATCCGGGCTTGCGGTGATGCCGCGCGGGCGGTTGCCTGCGGCGAATTCTGTGATCACCTCCCATGTCTCGCTATCCACAACGGTGATCGTATTGCCGCGTTCATTGCTGACAAACACCTTTCCGGCCAGCGCCGGGCTGGTCATCAAGGCCACAAAGGCGGTCGCAAGGGCTAAGCGGGTCATCGGGTAATCTCCTATGGGTCAAAGGCAGTGCAGGCGCTCTCGGGCTGATCCAGCCCCAGCGTATCCAAAAGCGAGCGTTGATGCAGGAACCCCTCCTGCGGCGAGACGCTCAGCATGATCCGCCCGTCCGCCAACAAAATCGGCTGGCGCATCTGGCCATTCCACGCCCGAAAGGTCAGCTTTTGCCCCTTGAACGCCGCCAGCTCGAAATTCTCGCTCAGCGCATAGGCGCGGATTTCGGCAGGATCGGCGCTCTTGGTGCGCGTCACCGCCTCGCCCAGCACCCGCAGCGCAAGCCAGACGGTGTAATCCTCGGGGCGCATATAGCGGCGGGTCAATTCCTCGAACCGATTCTGAAATTGCGTTGCGCCCCACGCCTCCAATGCCGGATGCCACGTCAGCGGCCGCAGCCCCGCCGATCCAGCGATGAGCGAGGGCCGCCAGGTGTGAAACGGCAGATAGGTGGCAAAGACGTCGGTTTCATCGGCGGCAATGACGACATCATGCTCTTTCATATCTTGGGTAAAAACCGGCAATTGCCGCTGCACCTGCACATGCCCCGTATCCGTGCGCCGCGCGCCGCCAGTGTCGGTGAATGCCCTTTCATCAACAATCCTTGTCCCGAATTTCGCGGCAGAGGCGCGATAGGCGTCAGCCAGCGCTATATCCTCGGGATGCGAGCCATGAATGAGCGCCCAGCGCGGCCATTTCTTCCAGATCAAAAACTGCGCCAAAGCATCGCTCAGCATTTGCCGCGACGGAGCGATATGCAGGATATTGGCCCGGCATTCGGCACTGCGCAGCGCCGTATCGGGTGCCAAGGTGTTCAGGATCAGCGTATCGGGGGCCGCCGCCTGCGACATCGCCAGCAAGTCCTCGGCCCGCGCCTGCACCGCAAAAAACCGCAGCCCCTCGCCCTGCAACCGCTCAAACTCGGCCAAGGCAGTCTCGGGCGTCGCGGCGACCTCTTGCGTCACATAGGTCTGGCCCATGAACCGGCCCGTGGTCTGATTGTCCTCGGTCGCCAATTGCCCGCCGGCAAAGCCCAGATCATCCGGCCTTAAATCCAGCCGCGACACCGGCAAAAGCGCGGGGTAATCCACCCGCAGCACAACCGCCTTGACCTCTTGCGCAAGCGAAGGCTGTGCGAGGGCCACAAGGCCCGCAAGAACGAGCAAGGCTAAACGAAACATGCGCGGTCTCCGTCAAGGTCTCGGCGGTGGCGGGATCGCCCCATGCGGGTATCCTAACAAAACCGATAGGTTTGTAAGACATTTTTACCCGACCACGCGCCGCCTCGCGGAAACTCGCACATGTAATGAATAATTATGTAACTATTTCAAATATTTGATATGCATCATACTTTGGTCGCACAGGCCGACAAGCGGTCATGAAAAGGCCCGGCGCCATCGGCAGCCGGGCCTTTTTCCCCCCTGATCCGCGACAGTCACGCCGAGGCGAACAATCCCGAATACTCAGCGCGCAGGATGTTCTTTTGCACCTTGCCCATGGTATTGCGCGGCAACTCTTCCAGCACGATCAACTTGCGCGGATGCTTGAACCGCGCAAGGCTTTTGACCGCTACCCCGGCAATCCCATCAAGGTCCAGCACAGCCCCCTTTTGTGGCACAAGGAACCCCACCACAGTCTCGCCGAAATCGGGATGCGGCACGCCCACCACAGCACTTTCCAAAACGCCGGGCTGCTCATCCAGCAACAACTCAATCTCCTTGGGATAAATGTTATAGCCGCCCGAAATGATCAGATCCTTGTTGCGGCCCACGATCTGCACATAGCCCTGATCGTCGATCATCCCCAGATCGCCGGTGATGAAGAACCCGTTGGCGCGCAATTCCTCGGCGGTCTTCTCGGGCATGTTCCAATAGCCCGCAAACACATTCGGCCCCCGCACCTCGATGAGACCAATCTCGCCCTGTGGCACCTCTGCACCCGTCTGCGGATCGGTGATCTTCAACTCAACGCCCGGCAGAGGAAAACCAACCGTGCCCGCCCGCCGCGCGCCCTCATAAGGGTTTGAGGTGTTCATATTGGTTTCGGTCATGCCATAGCGTTCCAGAATCCGGTGCCCCGTGCGCTCTTCAAACGCCACATGGGTTTCCGCCAACAGAGGGGCCGACCCAGAGGTAAAGAGCCGCATATGCGCCACCAGATCGCGGGTAAACCGCGGATCGTCCAAAAGACGGGTGTAGAACGTTGGCACCCCCATCATAGAGGTTGCCCGTGGCAGCAATTCAATGACGCGATCCTGTTCGAACTTCGACAGGAATATCATCGACCCACCCGCCAAGAGAACGATGTTGGTCGCAACAAACAGGCCATGGGTGTGAAAGATCGGCAGCGCGTGCAACAGCACATCGTCCCGTGTGAACCGCCAATACTCCACCAAAACCTCGGCATTGGACAGCAGATTGCGCTGCGTCAACATCGCCCCCTTGGAGCGCCCCGTTGTGCCAGACGTATAGAGAAACGCCGCCAGATCATCCGGCTCGCGCGCAGCGGTCTCGAATGTCTCGGGCTGCCCCTTGGCCGCATCGACCAGCGTGCCCGTGCCATCGGCATTGAGGGTCATCAGAATGGCCCCGGCCTGATCCGCCACCGCCTGCAACGCGCCCATCTTGGCCCCGTCACACAACAGAACCTTAGCCCCGCTATCGCCCACGAAATAGCCCAACTCATCGCCGGTATAGCCGGTGTTCAGCGGCAAAAACACAATGCCCGCCTGCACACAGGCCGCATAAACCGCGAGCGCCTCCGGCGATTTCTCGACCTGCGCCGCCAGACGGTCGCCGGGTGCCAGTCCGGCACCGCGCAACGCATGCGCAATGCGCGCCGTCAGACGCAAAAACGCATCATAGCTGACCACCGCACCCTCCGCCAAATGCAGGAACGGCGCGGTTTGCCCGGCATGACGACCGAACAGATTATCGTAGAGGGGATTGGCCATGGCTCTTGTCCTTCACTCTGTCTTTTTCGCAGCGGCGGCGGCCAGTGCTGTCACCTCGGCAGAGGCGGCAATCACGCCCGCCCCGGCAAATCGCTCGTGGTTCTGCGAAATCTGTGCCCGGTCGTAAAGGTAATTCACCATCACCCCGCCCGATTGCGTTTTCCCATTGGGCGACAGGTCCGCACCGGCGTGAATGGCATGCACCGAGGCCCCGTTGCCAAGATGGAACCGCGCCACCGGATCATAGGGACCACCATCGCCCCGCTTGGCCTTGAGCAAATAGTGCGCCGTGACCGCCCGAAGCGCTTCTGCCTTCTTGGGCAGCGCCCCGCCACTCTCCTTGAGCCAGCGCGTCAGCCCCGGAATGGGCGACAGCGTGACAAAGGTCTTGAGCCCCGGCAATTCCTGCGACAGATCCGCCACCACCTGCTTGATCAGCGAATTGCCAAAGGAAATCCCCGCCAGCCCCGCCTGACAATTGGAAATCGAATAGAAAACCGCCGTATCCGCCTCATGTGCGCCAATCACCTCACGCTCTTCGGACAAAACGTCATGGATCGCCCCCGGAATCCCCCGACTCAGCGCCACTTCGACGAAAATCAGCGGCTCGTCGGGCATCGCCGGGTGAAAGAACCCGAAACAGCGCCGATCCTTCGGGGCCAGCCGCAGTCGCAGGTCGTCCCAGCTGTCAATCGCATGCACCGCCTCATAAGCGATGATCTTTTCCAGCACATCGGCGGGCGAGGACCAGTTGATCGGACGCAACACCAGAAACCCGCGATTGAACCAAGACGCGAACAGATGCTTGAGATCAAGGTCAAGCACAGCCAGCGCCGGGTTGTCCCGCGCCAGACGCAAGAGGTCTGCGCGCATCGCCACCAGTTGCGCCGTCGCCCCCGGCACCTGATTCAGCCGCCGCGCCAGTTCCTGCCGTGGCGGCTCTGCCGTGTCCATGAAGACACGATAGCTGTCCCGATCCGGCCCAGCCTCGAACGCGTCCAGCGCCGTGCGCACACTCTCGGGATCGACGCCCATCCCCTCGGTCAGAAACCGAAAGAACCCCAGTTTTTCGGCCTCCGCCATCCCGGCATAGCGATCCAGGATCAGCCGCGCCAGCGCCATCCCCGACACCTCACTGGAACTGCCCATCAGATCCCGACACAGATCCTCGATGCTCCGGTTCTTCTGGTCCGGCTCCGAAGCGCCGCGATAGCGCCGCTCAAAGACTGTCGCCAGCAAATCCGCCAGAACGCTCATCGTGCCGCCCCCATCACCGCATCAGGCAACCAAGTCGCCAGCCCCGGAAAGAGACACAAAAGCACGATCGCCAGCACCATGCAGCCCACATAGGGCAAAGAGCCGTAGAGGATGGTCTTGAGCTTGATATCCGGCGCGATGGAATTGATCACATAGAGGTTCAGACCCACAGGCGGCGAAATCAGACCGATTTCCATGTTGATTGTCAGAATAACCGCAAACCAGATCGGATCGAATCCCGCAGTCGTGATGATCGGCAACAGAATGGGTGCCGCCATCAGGATCACAGCCACCGGCGGCAAAAAGAACCCCGCAATCAGCAGGAACACATTGACCGCGCCCATCAACACCCAGCGGTTGACCTCCAAGGTGCCGATCCATTCGGCAATGGACTGGGTGATAAAGAGCGATGAGAGCATATAGGAAAACACCCCGGCCGCCGCGATGATGAAGAGGATCATCACACTCTCCCGCGTGCTGTCGCGCAGCACCACCCAGAGCGCGCGCGGCGACCAGAGACTATAGATGATCATCGCGATCAACAGACACAAAAGCGCCCCCACCGCCGCCGTCTCGGACGGCGTGGCAATGCCGCCATACATGGCATAGAGCACGCCAAGGATGATAAAGAGAAAGGGCAACACCCGCGGCAGAATCTCGAACCGCTCGCGCCAGGTATAGCTGCGCCCGGTCAGGAGGTTCATATCCCCCGACCGCCATGTCGAATAGAGCGACCAAATCATAAAGAGCATGACCAGCATAAGGCCCGGAATGACCCCGGCCAGAAACAGCCGCCCAATCGAGGTTTCCGTGGCGATGCCGTAAACGATCATCGTGACCGAGGGCGGGATGAGAATGCCCAAGGTGCCGCCCGCCGCAATCGACCCGGCGGCCACCGCATCGGGATAGCCCCGCTTGCGCATCTCCGGGATACCCATCTTGCCGATGGCGGCACAGGTGGCGGGGCTTGATCCCGACATCGCCGAAAAGAGCGCACAAGCCCCAAGGTTCGAGATCACGAGACCGCCGGGAACCCGCGTCAGCCACCGCTCCAGCGCCTCGTATAAATCGGCGCCCGCCCGCGTCGACGCGATAGAGGCACCCATGATGATGAACATCGGGATCGACAAGAGCGCAAAGTTGTTGAGCTTGCCAAAGAAGATTTCCGGCAGCAACTCCAGCGACCGCATGCCGTCGAACACGATCAGGAACCCGCCTGAAACAATCAACAGACCCAGCGCCACCGATACACCGGAAAACAGCACCACGATGGTCGCTATCGCGACAATCAGACCAAGTACGAGCGGATCCATCAGACGTCCTCCAGCCCAAAGGGCGAGTCGATATTAAGCAGCAGCGCGACCAGATCGGCGATCAACTGCAGCAGAAACAGGCCAAGCCCGACGGGCAACGCGAGATAGGGAATCCACAGATCAATCGCCCAGACCGTGTCCGAGGTCCATCCGCGCGCCCAGGCGACGTGCCAGAATTCATAGCCATACCAGAGCATGACCGCGACAATCACGATCGAGAGCGTGAGCGTCACCACCGCCAACCCCTTGCGTGCGCGCCGTGGCACCGCAAGCGGGATCAGGTCCACATTCACATGCCCGCGCAACCGCTGCACATAGGACAGTCCCAGCAGTGTGGCCGCGATCATCAGATAGATCACCGCTTCGGTCTGCCAGATGGTCGTTCCGTTCATCACGAACCGGACCCAGATCATCTGACAGGTGATGAACACGGAGGCGACGATCATCGTGGCCGAGATCCACCCCGCCAGTGTAGAGAGCGCCGCAACCGCGCGCAGAAAAGGATTTTGTCCGGTGCGCGCAATGGCACCCGATGCATGGCCAGCCATGGTCTACCTCATGTCAGAGTGGGGGCGAGAAATCGGCTGCCGCGCCACAAACCGGCGCGACAGCCAAAGCGGATCACTCGACGGCGAACGCCATATCAAGCAGCGCCTGCCCGTCCGGCACGCTTGCAACGAACTCTTTATAGGAGGTCTCCGTCGCCAACGTACGCCAGGCCTGGAAATCCTCTTCGGTCATCGCAGCGATCTCGACGCCCGCATCCCGGAACACCTCGACCGACGCGGCATCCTCTTTCTTGGCCTCTTCGAGATAGAAGGCTTCGGCCTTTTCCGCCGCCGCCGTCAAGGCCGCCTGCTGCTCTGCGCTCAGACCTTCAAAGGTGGATTTGTTCATCAAGAGCGGCTGATACATGAACCACAGTGCCACGTCGCCTGCGGGCGTGTAGCATTTCACCTGCTCGTAGATGCGGTAAGACACGAAAGACGAGGACGAAGTGTTGACCGCATCCAGAACGCCTGTCTGCATCGCATTGTAGATTTCGGAAGACGCCATCGACGCAATCGACGCGCCCGCACCCGCCAGCATCTGCTCGAATGCCTTGCCTGCGGCACGGGTCTGCATGCCCGCGACATCCTCAGGCTTGGTGATGCACTTGTCGGTGCTGGCAAAACCGCCAGCCAGATAGCCATGCACCAGAACCATCACGTCATCTTCGGCCATCTTTGCCTCGATTGCCTCCATAAAGGGGCTGTCGGACATGCGCGCGGCGTGGTCATGGTTCTTGACCAGACCCGGCATCAGCGTGAGATTATAAGACGGCTGCTGGCCGCCTGCATAGCTGAGCGGCAGCACGGTCATGTCAAGCTGACCCCGGCTCAATGGCGTATATTGCTCGCGCGCCTTGAACAGCGACTCCGACCCAAAGATCTTGATGTCGAGATCGACACCGGCGGCCGCCACCTCATCAGCCACAATCTGCGCCACCTTGTGACGCACGTCGTTGTTGGACCACTGATGCGACAGGCGCAGTTCGGCAGCATTGGCAACGCCGCTCAGCAGCATGATCCCGGCCGCCGCAGCCGCCGTGAAAGTCATTTTCTTCATATCTTCCTCCCATTGTGCCCGCGCAGGGTAGCCCGGACCGTATCGCTCAGTGTTTGGTGTTTTGAATTCAGAGTCAAGATTTTTGTATACAAGAGTTTCCCACTTGCGCACAAACCTCGCTCTCGCTAGGATTTTTTTATGGAGATACGCCGCGCCGATATCATTGCAGATGCACTGGAGGAACTGGTCTTCACCGGCGATTTCAGTGATGGCGACCGGCTGGATGAAATCCGCCTCGCGCGGCAATTCAACGTGTCGCGAACGCCCATCCGCGAGGCGCTCGGTCGGCTTGTCGCCTCTGGACTTGCCGAACAGATCCCCCGGCGTGGCGTCTTCATCCGCCAACCCGGACTGGTCGAACTGATGGAAATGTTCGAAACCATGGCCGAGATCGAGGGCGTCTGCGGTCGCCTCGCAGCCCATCGGATTTCAGAGACGGCGCTGGCCGATCTCGACGCCGCCAATGCCCGCTGCACACAGGCCATCGCGGCGGATGATGCCGACGGCTATTACCGCGAGAATGAACAGTTCCACCACATGATCTATCGCCACGCGGGCAATTCCTTTCTTGAACAAGAGGCGCTGCGCTTGCATCGCCGCCTGAAACCGTTTCGCCGCATGCAGTTGCGCCTGCGTGGGCGCATGGCGCAATCCATGGCCGAACACGAGTCGGTCGTCGCCGCCCTGCGCGCCGGCGACGCCGCGCGTGCCGCAGAGGTTCTGCGCGGCCATGTCGCCATTCAGGGCGAGAAGTTCCACCTCCTGATGGCCAGCATCCGCCGCGCAGCGGAATAACATCGCCCCCGCTGGACAGCGCCCGCGCGCGCCATTAGGTAGGCGGAATGGCCAAGGACAAGGAAAACCCGAACTACAAGGTGATCGCCGAGAACCGGCGCGCACGCTATGATTTTGCCATCGAGGACGACCTCGAATGCGGCATCATCCTTGAAGGCTCCGAGGTGAAATCCCTGCGCGTGAACAGCGCCAATATCGCCGAGAGCTACGCCATGGTCGAAAATGGCGAACTCTGGCTGGTCAACTCCTACATCGCCCCCTACGAGCAGGCCAAGACCTTTGGCCATGATGAAAAGCGGCGTCGCAAGCTGCTCGTCTCGAAAAAGGAAATGTCCCGCCTCTGGAGCGATACCCAACGCAAGGGCATGACGCTGGTCCCCTTGGTGCTCTATTTCAACCATCGCGGCATCGCCAAGCTCAAGATCGGCATCGCCAAGGGCAAAAAGAACCATGACAAGCGTGAAACCGAGGCCAAGCGCGACTGGGCCCGGCAAAAACAGCGCCTGCTCAAGGATCACGGCTAGGGCAAGGGACTGCGGATGGAATTGCTGATCGCCCTTCTGTCCGGTGCCACTGCGGCCATGCTCGCCGCTGGTGTTTGGCTTTCGCCCCGTCTGGGCTGGCTCCTGCATGCGGGCGTAGGCGCATGTGGGGGGGCCGTTGGCGGATACATCCTTGCCATGACATCCTCAGCGGTTGGCGACACCGCCTATCTGATCCGGCTGGTCGCCACGACGGGCCTCTGCGGTGCCGCAGCCCTCTGGACCCTTGGTGCCGCCGCGCGCCTCCTACGCCGTTAGCCTCACAGGCGCGACACGGTCTTGCCCTTTTGCCCCTCAGACTGTAGGCAGAAAGCGTTTGAACCGGGGGGCAAATGGCCATGGACGATCCGAAAACGCTTGTTTCCACCGACTGGCTGGCGGCCCATTTCAAGGACCCCGACCTGCGCATTCTCGATGGCACCATGTTCATGGCGGCAGAGGGCCGCAGCGGACGCGCGGAATACGAGGCCGCGCATATCCCCGGCGCGCGATTCTTCGACATCGACGACATCAGCGATGCCCGCTCCGAACTGCCGCACATGGCCCCGCCGGTCGAGAAGTTCATGTCGAAACTCCGCGCCATGGGCGTCGGCGACGGCCATCAGGTGGTGGTCTATGACGCCAAGGGGCTGTTTTCCGCGGCCCGCGTCTGGTGGCTGTTTCGCCTTATGGGTCAGGACAATATCGCCGTGCTCGACGGCGGTTTCCCGAAATGGCAGGCCGAGGGCCGCGCCGTCGAGGATATGCCGCCCATCATCCGCGACCGTCACATGACCGTTCGCCGCCAGAACCAGATGGTCAAGGACGTGACCCAAGTCGCCGCCGCCGCCAAATTGGGCGATTACGAAATCCTTGATGCCCGCGCCGCCGCCCGTTTTCGCGGAGAGGCGGCAGAGCCCCGCGCCGGTCTGCGCGCAGGCCACATCCCGGGCTCCAAAAATGTCCCCTACACCGATCTCTTGAATGCCGACATGACCATGAAAGACACAGGCGACCTGCGCGCCGTCTTTGCCGCCGCCGGGGTGGATATGACCAAGCCGGTCATCACCTCCTGCGGCTCTGGCGTGACCGCCGCCATCATCAATCTGGCGCTGGAGCGGATCGGCAAGACCGACCATGCGCTTTATGACGGGTCATGGACCGAATGGGGCGCGTTCCCGACCCTGCCCGTCGCCACTGGAGAAGCCTGATGTTTGACGCCTTGAAAGAAAAACCCGCCGACAAGATCCTGGCCCTTGGTCAGGCGTTCCGCGAGGATCCGCGCGAGACCAAGATTGATCTCGGCGTCGGCGTCTACAAAACCCCCGAAGGCGTCACGCCCATCATGCGCGCGGTTAAAACCGCCGAGAAACAGTTGTGGGAGGTGGAAACCACCAAGGCCTATACCGGCCTTGCGGGCGATCCGGCCTTTGCCGATGTGATGATTTCGCTCATCTTGGGCGATGCCGTGACCCGCGATCAAGTCTCGGCCATTGCCACGCCGGGCGGCACTGGCGCGGTGCGTCAGGCGTTTGATCTCATCAAGATGGCCACCCCCGGCGCACGCGTCTTTGTGTCCGATCCGACATGGCCCAACCACCTGAGCATTCTCGCGCATATGGGCATCGAGGTGGTGATGTATCGCTATTTCGATCCCGAAACCGTGGGCGTCGATTTCACCGGCATGATGGCCGATCTGGACGGATTGCGCGCGGGCGATGTCGTGCTCTTGCACGGCTGCTGCCACAACCCCACCGGTGCCAATCTCAACATGACCGAATGGAGCGCAGTGGTGGACCTGCTCAATGCGCGTGGCGCGCTGCCGATGATCGACATCGCCTATCAGGGCTTTGGTGACGGGCTCGAAGCGGACGCCGCCGCCGTGCGGTTCGTAGCGGAAAACTGCCCCGAGGTGCTGATCGCCGCCAGCTGCTCCAAGAATTTCGGTATCTACCGCGAACGCACCGGCATCCTGATGGCCGTGGCGCAGGACAAAAGCCTGCAAAAGGTCACCCAGGGCAATCTTGCCTATCTCAACCGGCAGAACTATTCCTTCCCGCCCGATCACGGTGCGCGACTGGTGACCATGGTTCTCACCGATCCCGACCTGCGCGCCGACTGGCAGTCAGAGCTTGAGGAGGTGCGCCTTGGCATGCTCAAGCTGCGCGAGTCTCTGGCAGCAGAATTGCAGCGCATTTCCGGCTCCGACCGCTTCGGCTTTATCGCCCAGCATCGCGGCATGTTCTCGCGCTTGGGCGCCACCCCTGAACAGGTCGAACGCCTGCGCGCAGAGCATGCGATCTACATGATCGGCGACAGCCGCATCAACATCGCGGGGCTCAACGCAAAAACCGTGCCCCTGCTGGCACAGGCGATGATCGACGTGGGTGTCTGAGACCCCACGCTCTCCATCCAAAGTCGCATATCGCGCGCGCCTGCGCGCGCGTAACATCCCCGCATGATACGGGCGCTTTTCCTCTGGCTTCTGGCCGGGTTCCTGTCGGCCTCCGCCGCCACGGCGCAGGGGCTTGTTCCGTTGCGGGGTGGCGCGGACATCGCCTTTCTCGGGATCACCTTCATCGACACCTCGACCGAAGGTGCCTACAATCCGGTGCGCGCCGATGAAACCGCCCGGCTGGCGCTGGTGCAGGACTATGTCCAGTCCCGCTTTGCCGAGAGCGGCTTTGCCCTGCTCGACCTCAGCCCCATCGCCAAGGATCTCGACGGCATTTCCAACCCCGCCGATTGCTACGGCTGCGAAACCCGTCTCGCGGCGCGACTCGATGCCGATTACGTGCTTGTGGGCGAGGTGCAAAAGGTCTCGAACCTGATCCTGTCGATGAACCTCGTTCTGCGCGCTGTGCCCAGCGGCGAGGTGGTGCGCGCCCGTGCGGTCGATATCCGCTCCAACACCGACGACTCATGGCTGCGCGGCATGCGCTATATCTTCAAGACCCATATTTTTGCGGAGGGATGACATGAAACATCTGGCCCCGGCCCTTGCGGCTCTGCTGCTCTCTGGCCCCGCGCTGGCGCAGTCCGCTTGGCCTGATATTCAAGCCGCCCTCTACGGCGACGCGCCCCTGGTCGCGCAGAGCGCGCAGGTCACGCTTGATGCACCGTTCCGCGCCACCGACGACGCACGCACCGTGTTGGGTGGACATGTCATCGCCCCGGCGGGTCAAAAGATCACCACCGTGACGCTGGTGATCGACGAAAACCCCGCCCCCGTGGCTGCCGAATTCCATCTTGCCGCGCCACAGGCCGAATTCGCCTTCAGCCTCACCACCCGCCTCAACGGTCAAACCCCGCTGCATCTCGTGGCCCTCACCGACACCGGCGAGCGGCACATGGCCGAGGCGTTCCTCAAAACCTCCGGCCAGGGGGCCTGCGCCGCCCCGCCGGGCACTGACCCGGTCGCAGCTTTGGCCACATTGGGCGAGATGGAATTGGCCTTCTTGCCTGACATCGCAGCCCCCAGCAAAAGCGTGAACACCCGCCTTGCGACACTCGCAGGCAAGGTCCGCGCGCTTGACGTCGATATCAGCCATCCCAGCCATTCGGGTCTGGCGATGGATCAGATCACCCTGCTCTACACACCGCTGCGCGTGGTGGATGAACTCGCCATCAGTATCGACAACAGGCCCTATCTCACCATGACCGGCAGCATCTCCCTCTCGGAAAACCCCCGCCTGCGGGTCTCGATCCCGACGGGCACCACAACAGCAGAGGTCAGCCTAAACGACACCGACGGCACAAGGACCAGCGCCCGCACCAGCCTTGCGGCGTATTGAGGGGGAACGTCAGAGTTAGGGTATGGCCTTGAACGGTCATTGGCCGGCGGGCACTGTGCCGCGCGATTGCCAGACCGCGGTTTGGCGATGCAACGGCGGTAACTGCCGCTTTATGCCAGCAAAAACCGTAAAATGCCCAAGCGATGCGCAGCGCTTCAAAATCGCCAGACCGGGGGGCGGTCTGGCGATCGCGCGGCACCTGCGGTGCTATTCGCGCGGGTGGCAAACGAAGGCACGCTCAATCCCATCCGCACTCTACCCCCTACGTCCCCGGCTCCCCCGCCCTCGCCTCGACCTTTTCCAACGGATAGTCCTCAAAGTCCCAGCCATCCGTGCCCTCGGGGAACCAGTAAACCTCCGTATATCCCATCTCCAGCACCCGCTTGGCCGCGTTCCACGACATCCAGCAGTCCTCCAGACAGAAGAACAGCACCGGATGGCCGGGATCGCCGTCCGTCACCTCCGCCAACCCGTCTCTCAAATAGGCCTCGGTCTCCGGCGCAATCCGCTCATAGCCGGTGTTGGGCAACCAGACAGCGCCGGGAATCGACAGCCGCGGCTTCTCGCGCCAGATTGTCCCCGCAGGCAGGTTCGCAGGTTTGGGTGCGCGCGGCAGCACATCGACAAAAGCCACCTCGCCCCCCTGCCAAAGCACATGCGCCGCCATTGCATCAACCACAACCGCACCCGCCAATGTCTCGGGCACCGGCGCACGGTAGGGCTCTCCACGATAGCCCTCCGGCTCTGCCACCCCCTGCGCCGCCACCGGTCCGGCCAAAAGCATCAGCGCGGCCAGACCGGCCCGGATCATTGCGAGAGCACCTTGGCCTCTGTACCCATGTCATTGAGCAGCGGCACACCCGCCTCGACCAAAATCGCGTCAATCCCCGCCTGATTGCGCCGGATCAGCGAATTCAATTGCCGCTTCCACTGATCCTCGCCCAGACGCACGCCCATGGTGATCCGGTAGAACATCTTGGGCGCGCCCACCTCCTGCATCAGCGGCACGACTTTCAATCCGGGATGCTCGCGCTTGACCAGCGGCCCACCGATCGGCCCCCAGAGCACGGCGGCGTCAATCTCTCCGGCCTCCAGATCGCGCAACATGTCACTCGCAGGCGACTGCACCCGCCGATCCACAAAGAGCGGATAGGCCCGCGCCTTGGCCATCAGCCCATTGCGCGCCATATGCGTGCCCGGCGGGCTGCCCGCGATGATCCCCACCACCTTGCCCTTCAGGCGTGGATCGGCCAGCGTCACGACATCAGCCAACTCACTCTCGCGCGGCAGGATGATCGTATAGGCCGAGACCATGTAATGATTGGTATTCTGCACCAATTCATGGCCCTGCGCGAACCCGATGATCACGTCACAGCGCTTTTCGCCTAATGTCCGCCGCACAAACCCGGTCGCCATCGGAAACCAGCTATAGTCCACCGGCTTGTCCAACTCTGCGGCCAGCAACTCGGCGATCTTGTTCTCAAACCCGGTCCCGGCCTCGGTCGACATCGGATCATTGGCCGGATCGGCACAGACCCGAAACGCCGTCTGCGAGACTAGCTCCGCCATCTGCGCCCCAGCCACTCCGGGCAAGAGCGCGACAGCGAGGCCAAGCGCCTTAGCCCATGCAGGCATCTTCATCGGCTTGAATGGCATCGGATTTCGCCTCCTTCTTGGCCGGACGTCCCCGCTCGATCACGCCCAATCCGCGCGCCTTGAGATAGACATAGATGTCATCCAGATAGCACATCACATTCGGGTTGGTGCCAAAGGACGGCATCACCGAATTTTCAGAGGCATTCACCTTTTGCCGCCCTTCGGCAACGACACCATAGAAATCATAGTAATCCATCGTCACAGCCGACTTTTTGAGCGCCGGCGCATAGGTCGATCCCTCACCATCCGGCCCATGACAGACATGACATTCCGCATGATAGCGCCGGAACCCAGAGAATGTCCGCCAATCCACCGTGCCATCTTCGGCCACGTTGAATGTGGGAATATCATCGGCGGTGAAATAGCGGCCACCGTCCTCAGAGGCGGCAGCAAACTTGGGATCATCGGGCGACGGGGCCTCTTCGCCAAGCACCGGTAGCGCGATGAGCGCCAGACATGCGGTCAGACCAGCGGGCAAGAGGCGTCGGATCGTCAACATTCGGAACTCCTTTTAGGTATTCAGGTGCGGCGGCGCGACACTTCCAAGTGTCGCGCCGCCTGTGATGGGATCAGATCAGAGCGATCAATCCGGCAGTTTGAAGACGGTCAGCTGACCACCGAGCGCGGTATAGTCGCTCAGGGCTGCATAGCCGCCCACGGCGCCCAGACCGGCATTCGGATCGGTCAGACCGGCCGCAAGGCCAATCCCGGCCCAGCCGCCAATCCCCGACAGGATGCCGACATACTGCTTTCCGCCATGCTCATAGGTCATCACGTTGCCGATGATCCCCGAGGGCGTCTTGAAGCTGTAAAGCTCATCACCCGTCGCGGCATCAATCGCCTTGAGATAGCCCTCAAGCGTGCCGTAGAACACCACATCGCCAGCGGTCGCCAGAGCGCCCGACCAGACCGAGAACTGCTCGGGGATCGACCACTTGATCTTGCCCTCGATATTGTCCCAGGCGATGAAATTGCCCATGCCGCCATGGCTGCCGGGCGCCGGATACATCGCCAGCGTCGCACCCACATAAGGCTGACCGGCGGTATAGCTCACGCGGAACGGCTCGTAATCCATACAGACGTGGTTGGTGGGGATATAGAACAGGCCGGTCTTCGGGCTATAGGCCGAAGGTTGCTGGTCCTTGGTTCCCAGTGCCGCCGGACAAATCCCAGTCGAGTTGACATCTTCGCCATTCTGCTCGGTGGAATACTCCGCCACCACAGCCGGACGGCCATAGGTCTCGGATGCCGGGTCCATATCCACACCCGTGGTCCAGTTCACCGCCGGGTCGTATTTCTCGGCCACCAGCAACTCGCCGGTTTCCCGATCCAGTGTATAGGACAGGCCATTCCGATCCGGGTGGGTCAAGAGCTTGCGCATCTGCCCGTCAACTTCCTGATCCGTCAGGATCATCTCGTTGACACCGTCATAATCCCACTCGTCATGCGGGGTCATCTGATAGAGCCACTTGGCCATCCCGGTGTCGGGATTGCGCGCCATGATGGTCATCGACCAACGGTTGTCGCCGGGCCGCTGCGCCGGGTTCCATGTCGACGGGTTGCCGGTGCCATAATAGAACAGGTCCAACTCCGCGTCATAGGAATACCAACCCCAGGTCGAGCCGCCGCCGATCTTCCATTGATCGCCTTCCCAGGTGTTGGTGCCCGAATCCGCGCCCACAGGCTCGCCCAGATGGGTGGTATTTTCCGGGTCCATCAGCGTATCGCTGTCCGGTCCCATCGAATAGGCGCGCCAAACCTGCTCGCCGGTCTTCATGTCATAGGCCGTTGTGTGGCCGCGCACGCCGAATTCGCCGCCCGAAATGCCGACGATCACCTTGTCCTTGACCGGCAGCACCGTCGCGGTGTTGGTCTCCCCAATCGCCGGATCGCCATTCACAGCAGTCCAAACGACCTCACCGGTCTTGGCATCCAGCGCGACAATCGTGGTATCGGCCTGATGCAGGAAAATCTTGCCATCCGCATAGGCCACGCCCCGGTTGACCGTGTCACAGCACATCACCGGGATCACGTTGGGATCCTGCTTCGGCTCATATTTCCAGATGATCTTGCCGTTGTCGCTCAGATCCAGCGCATAAACGATATTCGGGAACGGTGTGTGGACATACATGACGTCCCCGATCACCAGCGGCGAGCCCTCATGCCCGCGCAACACGCCGGTCGAGAATGTCCACGCGACCTGCAACTTGCCGACATTGTCCTTGTTGATCTGGTCCAACTCGGAATAGCGGGTATTCGCATAATCGCCCGTTTGAATCGCCCATTGCGTTGGGTCATCTATCAGCGCCTGTAGATCGCTGTTGGCCGCGGCCATGCCGGATGCACCGACAAAGAACGCCGCCGACATCAAGAGTGATTTCTTCATTTTGTCCTCCCTGGATAAAACTGTTCTTGGTTTCGCTTGCCGGGCTCCTCTGCCCGCCGTGTCGCCCCGCACCGCCCTCCTCTGCGATGGAACCGGGGCGCATTCCCTCTGGCACAGCCCGGTTACAGAGCCGCGCTCAATACACCACCACCGAGCGAATACTCTCGCCCGCATGCATCAATTCAAACCCTTTGTTGATATCGTCGAGCGGCATGGTGTGGGTGATCATCGGGTCGATCTCGATCTTGCCCTGCATGTACCAATCGACAATCTTGGGCACA